>Ga0067045_1027483_pt1 | contig 114554 bp, 99 predicted proteins | sample TerdegcTABiofilm_FD_59184 | JGI IMG/M metagenome (GOLD analysis project Ga0067045, IMG submission 59184) | Combined Assembly of (Gp0054472, Gp0054536) Wastewater bioreactor microbial communities from Singapore -Terephthalate degrading...
CCCGCCGTGGACCCGCTGGACTCCACCTCCCGCATCCTGGACCCCCTGGTCCTGGGCAAGGAGCACTACCAGACCGCCCGCGGCGTGCAGAGCGTGCTGCAGAAGTACAAGGATCTCCAGGACATCATCGCGATCCTGGGCATGGACGAGCTCTCCGACGAGGACAAGCTCACCGTGGCCAGGGCCCGCAAGATCCAGCGTTTCCTGTCCCAGCCGTTCAGCGTGGCCGAGCAGTTCACGGGCCGCGCCGGCAAGTACGTGAAGATCGAGGACACCATCCGCGGCTTCAAGGAGATCCTGGACGGCAAGCACGACGACATCCCGGAGCAGGCCTTCTACATGGTGGGCGGCATCGAAGAAGCCTTGGAAAACGCCAAGAACCTGTAGGATAGGACAATGGCCAAAAAGCTGCTGCTCGAAATCGTCACGCCCGACCGCAAGGTCCTCTCCCAGGAAGTGGAGTACGTGGGCGCGCCCGGCGCCCTCGGCGAGTTCGGCGTCCTGCCGAGCCACATCCCCTTCCTGTCGGCTCTGGGCATCGGAAACCTCTATTACAAGGATTCCGGGAAGGCGTTCTACGTCTTCGTGGCCGGCGGCTTCTGCGAGGTGAGCGGGGACAAAGTCACCGTGCTCGCCGAGGTGGCCGAGACCGCTGCCGAGATCGACGTCGAGCGGGCCCGCCGGGCTCAGGAGCGGGCCCAGGCCCGCCTTGCCCAGCAACAGGAGAAGATCAACTACGCCCGCGCCCAGGCCGCACTGCGCAAGGCCCTGGCCCGGATCACCTGCACCGAGTCGGCTCGCCGCTCGGGCACCTGCTAGCTGATCCCTCCACCCCTCAAAAAAGACGGGCCGGCTTCACGCCGGCCCGTTCTTTTTTGTCCTCCGCCCGGGAGCTAGAGGCCGAAGAAACGCCGCGCCGTGTCGCCGCAGGCCAGCCAGACTCCGGCCGGGTCCAGGCCCTTGATCCGGGCCACGGCCTGGGCCGTGAAGCCCACCAGGGCCGGATGGTTCTGCTTGCCGCGCCAGGGCTCGGGCGCCAGGAACGGACAGTCGGTCTCGATGACCATGCGCTCCAGGGGAATCTCGGCCACGGCCGCGCGCAGATCGTCGGCCTTGGCATAGGTCACGGTGCCCGGGATGCTCACGTGCCAGCCCCGGCACAGAATCTCCCGGGCCAGGTCCGGCCCGTGGCCAAAGCAGTGCCAGAGCAGGGGCCGGTCCCGGAAGCCCATGTCGTCGAGCACGGCGAGCACACGCTCGGCCGCGTCGCGGCTGTGGATCACGGGCGGCAGGTCCAGTTGCCGGGCCAGGTCCAGGTGGAGCCGGAAGGCGGCCTCCTGCTCGGCGGGCTCCACGTCCTTCCAGTAGAAGTCCAGGCCGGTCTCGCCCACGGCCCGGATGCGCGGGTCGTTGCGCAGGCACTCGTGCAGCCGCGCGGCCCGGGCCTCGTCGAACCCGGCCGTGTCGTTGGGGTGCTCGGCCAGCAGGAAGAAGACCTCGGGGCGCTGCGCGAACAGGCCGCGGTGGGCCAGGTAGGCCTCCGGCCCCAGGAACACGTTGCCGATGCGGGCCACGCCGCAGGCCCGGGCCCGCGCAAAGAGCGCGTCCAGGCCCATGTCGTAGGCCTCCATATCCAGATGGGCGTGGCTGTCCACGCCGCCCGGAGGCAGTCCCAGGGATTCGGGCTCCTGCCGCGTCTTCTTCTTGCTCATGGGGATTCCTGAAGAGCGGCGTCCAGGGTTGCGGCCACCGCAGGTCGGTTCATCGTTCCAATTCCGCCCAGAGCTCCGGCACGGCCGCCTCGAAGGCTTCCAGGCCGTAGGCCCGGGCCGTGTCCTGTCCGGCCGCCAGCAGGGCCGCCAGTTCCGGGCCGCCCTGCCCGATCAGGCCCGCGGCCTGCTCCAGGCAAAGGGCTGCGTCCAGCACGTCGCCGTCCGCGCACCAAAAGCCGTTGCCGCCCCAGGGGACAGGGCGCAGGGGCCACCAGGGCGCGAAGCGCGGGGCGGCCTGGGCCGGGCGCATGTAGTCCCAGCCGCCGAAGCCGCTGCAGCCCACGGGCAGGCAGCCGCAGGCCATGGCCTCCAGGGGCGGCAGGGGGCAGCCCTCGGGAAAGCCGGTGACCAGAAAGATATGGGCCTGCTGCAGGGCCTGGGCCACGCCCTGGGAGTCCAGGCCGTCGATGGCCAGCCAGTCCAGCCGGTCCGGCCCGTTGCGCGACTCGAACACGGCCCGGATCTGCTGGGCCAGGGCCTTGTTCTTGCGCGGCATGAAGGCCACCCGGGGCCTGCCTGCGGGCGGGGCGGCGAGCGGCCGGAAGCGGCCCAGGTCGATGCCCGGCCGCAGCACCGCGGGCCGCCGTCCCAGGCACTGCTCCATGAACCAGGCCACGGGATCGGACACGGCCAGGAACTCCACGGGCAGCCGGGACCACTGCACGCCTTCGGGCAGGGCCGAGAAGAGATAGGCCCAGTTCTGGCAATAAACCAGGCAGCGGGCCCGGGCCTCCAGGCCCGGGGTCAGGGCGTTGACCCAGCCCTCGGGCACGAGCCAGAGGTCGCCGGGCGTCAGCCGCAGGTCGTCCCAGGCCAGCACCGGCACGGCCGTGGCTTCGGGCAGCCAGCCTGAGCGCTCGCGCGCCACGAGGACGGCCTCCCGGCCCGAGCGGCGCAGGGCCTCGGCCAGGCGTAGAATCACGGCCACGCCGCCCGCGGGCCGCCGCACGGGCGGCAGGAACAGAAAGGTGCGCATGGTTCCCCTGGGGTTTCCCTTGGAAAGCACAAAGCCGCGCCTTTGACAAGCCCGGGAGGGGGACGCGGCGGGAGTGGCGGCCCGCCGCGTCCGGTGATGAGGCGCGAGGAAGGGGTTGGGGGTCTTGTACCCGGGAGACGGCCGCAAAGGATGTCGGCACGGTGACCATACGGTGCCGATTTCCCGGCTCGGGCGCCATGATGGCTCCATGCCGGTTTCCGGACGCCCCTTCCGGAAATCCTTGCCTAATCCGTTTCAAAACATTACGCCAAGGTAATGTTGACCGACGTCCCAGAAGTGGTTGGCCTTGCCGTCGCGTTTCAAAACATTACGCCAAGGTAATGTTGACCGCGTGCTTGCATAACCGTGTGTAACATTTGCTCATCAAGGAGCTTCCCGGTGGCCAGAACCATCGCCCAGGCCCTGAACCAGAACCTGCTGGGCAACGCCCCGCACTGGTACAAACTGACCATCCTCTTCTTCCTCCTGCTCAACCCCGTGCTCCTGCACACCGCCGGGCCCTTCCTCACGGGCTGGGTGCTCATCGGCCAGTTCATCTTCACCCTGGCCATGGCCCTCAAGTGCTACCCCCTACCCGCTGGCGGCTTGCTGGCCATGGAGGCGGTGTTCCTGGGCATGACCAGCCCCCAGACCGTGTACGACGAGACCCTGCACAACTTCCCGGTGATCCTGCTGCTCATGTTCATGGTCGCGGGCATCTACTTCATGAAGGACCTGCTCCAGTACACCTTCACCAAAATCCTGGTGCGGGTGCGCTCCAAGATCGTCATCTCCCTGCTCTTCTGCCTGGCCGGGGCCTTCCTTTCGGCCTTCCTGGACGCCCTCACCGTGACCGCGGTGATCATCGCCGTGGCCTACGGCTTCTACGGGGTCTATCACCACTCGGTCTCCGACCGCGGCGAGGGCGACCTGCGCGACGACGAGGCCGTGCGCGAGCTGGACCGCGCGGACCTGAAGGAATTCCGCGGCTACCTGCGCAACCTCATGATGCACGGGGCCGTGGGCACGGCCCTGGGCGGGGTGACCACCCTGGTGGGCGAGCCCCAGAACCTGCTCATCGGCCACGAAATGGGCTGGAACTTCCCGGACTTCTTCATCAAGGTGGCCCCGGTCTCGCTGCCCGTGCTCCTGGTGGGGCTTCTCACCTGCGCCCTGGTGGAGCGCTTCAAGCTCTTCGGCTATGGCCACGCCATCCCGGGCAACGTGCGCTCCATCCTGGCCGAGGAGGCCGCCCGCCGCGACGAGGCCCGCGGCAAGTCCGGCCAGGCCAGGCTCCTCGTCCAGGCCTGCGCGGGCGTCTGGCTGGTGCTGGCCCTGGCCTTCCACCTGGCCGAGGTGGGCCTCATCGGGCTTTCGGTCATCGTGGCCCTCACGGCCCTGAACGGCATCACGGACGAGCACCGCATCGGCCACGCCTTCCACGAGGCCCTGCCCTTCACCGCCCTGCTCGTGGTCTTTTTCGCCGTGGTGGCCGTGATCCACGACCAGCATCTCTTCGCCCCGGTGATCCAGACCGTGCTCGCGCTGGAGGGCCGGGCCCAGCTGGCGGCCTTCTACGTGGCCAACGGCCTGCTCTCCTCCATCAGCGACAACGTGTTCGTGGCCACGGTCTATATCACCGAGACCAAAAAGGCCTTCCAGGCCGCGGCCGGGGCCATGAGCCGCGAACAGTTCGAAATGCTGGCCGTGGCCATCAACACGGGCACGAACATCCCCAGCGTGGCCACGCCCAACGGCCAGGCCGCCTTCCTCTTCCTGCTCACCTCGGCCCTGGCCCCGGTGATCCGGCTGTCTTACGGCCGCATGGTGCTTCTGGCCCTGCCCTACACCATCACCATGAGTCTCGCCGGGCTCGTCGCCACCTGGTACATGCCCGAGGTGGAGCACTGGCTTCTCTCGCTCTTCCGCTAGGCGAAGCCCGTGAAAAAGGACCGGACAGCACGCGCTGCCCGGCCCTTCTTTTTTCAGAAGGCCGCGCTCTAGCGCCGCAGGCTGGCCTTGAGCCGCAGGGGATGGCGGAAAAGGTCCAGGGCCGCCAGCACGTCGCCCACCACCAGGTCGGCCTCGTCCAGGGCCTTGACGGCCAAGCCCTCGGGTCCGAGCACGGCCACGGCCAGGGCGCAGCGCTCGAAGAGGAGCCGGTCGTTCATGCCGTTGCCCACGCAGGCGCAGGCCCGCGGCCCCAGCTCCATGGCGTAGGCCAGCTTGGCCTGGTCCTCGGGGCCTCCGGCCACCACGCTCACGGTCACGGGCAGCCCGGCCAAATGTTCCCGGCAATTGCCCAGGGTGTCCGCGGTGAGCACGTGCAGGCGCAGGTTGGCGGCCAGCTCGCGCAGGGTCTCGGCCACGCCGGGCAGCAGTTCGCCGTCCAGGGCCAGGGTGCCGTTGTAGTCCAGGACCAGGTGCTCGATTTCCAGGCCCTTGAATCCGGGGATGTCCAGGCGGATCATGGGACGCTCCTTGTCAGGCCCTTCATGCCCCAATTCGCCCTGCCGCGCCAGGGGCCTTGACCCCTCTCCCGGCCCATGCTAGCCCTCTCATCCTGACCAGTGGTCATAAAGCGAACGGTGGTCACAGGAAAACGCATGGCCCGGCGACAACAGGAAAAATCCCAGGAAACCCAGCAGGAACTACTCTCCGCCGCCCTGGAACTTTTCCAGGAGCGGGGCTTCTTCGGCACCACCATCGCGGACATCACCGAGAAGGCGGGCTACGCCAAGGGCAGCTTCTACCGCCACTGGCAGGGCAAGGACGAGATCACGCTCCAGCTCATCGAGGCCAAGCTGGCCTCCTGCCGCGCCGCGCGCACCCAGGCCCTGGCCCGGGCCAGGAACCTCTCCGAGGCCTTGGACGCCATCTGGGACTTCCTGGAGTCCATCATGAAGGACAAGAGCTGGGCCAGGCTTTTCCTGGAATTCACCATCCACGCCTCCTGCGACGAGAAGCTCAAGGCCTCCCTGGCCCAGAGCGCGTTCCGGCTCTCGGACCCGGTGTTCGCGGAGCTGGTGGCCCCCTGGACGCGGCCCGGGGTTTCCGGGGACAAGCTCGGGGCCCTGAACACCTGCCTGTTCGAGGGGTTTCTCATCCACGGGGTGCTGGGCACCGGCACCCTGGACAAGAAGGACATCCGCGACGCGGCCAAGCGCCTCATCCTGGCCCTGGCCGAGGCCTGAAAAACCACCCCGCCGGAGCGGGGCAACCGGAGGAGTCATGTTCAAACGCGCAGTCCTGCTGTTCGCCCTGGCCATGGTCCTGGGCCTGGCCCCGGCGGCCCACGCCGGCCCCGTCAAGCTGACCTACAGCACCTTCTTCCCGCCCACCCACGATCAGGCCAAGATGGCCGAGGCCTGGGCCAAGGAAGTGGAGAAGCGAACGAACGGCCAAGTGGTGGTGGAGTTCTACCCCGGCGGCACCCTGACCAAGGCCGACCAGATCTACGGCGGCGTGGCGGAGGGCATCTCGGACCTGGGCATGTCGGCCCTGGCCTATACCCGCGGCCGCTTCCCGGTCATGGCCGCCATCGACCTGCCCCTGGGCTACCAGAGCGGCGCGGCCGCCACCAAGGCCGCCAACGCCGTATTCGCCAAGTTCCATCCCAAGGAGTTCGACGACACCCAGGTCATGTATTTCCACGCCCACGGCCCGGGCCTCATCTTCACCAAGAGCAAGCCCGTGAACAGCATGGCCGACCTCAAGGGCCTCAAAATCCGGGCCACGGGCAACTCGGCCAAGGTGGTGGAGGCCCTGGGCGCGGTGCCCGTGGGCCAGCCCATGGGCGAGACCTACCAGTCCATCCAGAAGGGCGTGGTGGACGGCAGCGTGCACCCCGTGGAGTCCAACAAGGGCTGGCGCCTGGCCGAGGTGGTGAACACCTGCGCCGAGGTCCCGGAGATCGCCTACACCACGGCCTTCTTCGTGGTCATGAACAAGGCCAAGTGGGCCTCCCTGCCCCCGGACGTGCAGAAGACCATCGTGGCCATCAACGCCGAGTGGGCTCCCAAGCACGGCGAGCAGTGGGACAAGAGCGACGCCGAGGGCCGGGAGTTCTTCCTCGCCAAGGGCGGCGTCTTCGTGCGGCCCCAGGCCGCTGAGATCGAGAAATGGAAGGCCGCCGTGGCCCCGATCAACGAGGCCTACGTCAAGGAAATGAACGAGAAACAGGTGGACGGCAAGGCCGTGGTGGAGACCATCACCGCAACGCTCAAGGCCTCTAAATAGTTTAACAATAAACCGCGAACAGGGGCGGGCCGCAGCAGACCGGTCCGCCCCTGGCTCGTTCCGGGGACCCTGCATGCACGACAAGCCCGACCTGCTGGACCGCGCCGCCGAGGCCATGCGCGTGCTGGCCTGCGTGTTTCTGGTGGGCATGGCCCTGACCACGGGCTCGGACGTCCTGGGCCGGGCCTTCCGCCACCCGCTCTTCGGCGCGGACGAGGTGGTGGCGCTCCTGGCCGGACTGGTCACGGCCTTCACCCTGCCCTACGCCCACAAGGCCCAGAGCCACATCGCCGTGGACCTGGTGGTGGGCCGCATGCCAGCGTCCGTGCGCCGCGCCCTGTCCCAGTTCACGGACCTGCTCTCCCTGGCCCTGTTCGGCGTGGTGGCTTGGCGCATGTTCGACTACGCCCTGGACCTCCAGCGCGCCGGGGTCCGCACCATGAGCCTGGGCCTGCGGGAATACTTCGTGGTGGCCGTGGTGGGGTTGGGCTTCGTGGTCTTCACCCTGATCATCGGCCGGGACATCCTGCGCCGGGCCAGGGGGAAAATCTGATGGACCAGACCCTGGCCGGCGTCCTCGGCATCCTCGTCATGATCGTGCTCTTCATGCTGCGGCTGCCCGTGGCTCACGCCATGATGCTCGTGGGCTTCGTGGGCTTCAGCCTGCTCACCTCCTGGGCCGGCGGACTGAACCTGATTTCGCGCTCGGTCTATTCCAGCTTCGCCTCCCTGGACCTCTGCACGATCCCGCTCTTCATCCTCATGGGGCAGCTGGCCTTCAACACCGGCATCAGCCGCAGGCTCTACAACACGGCCTACCGCTTCCTGGGCCACATCCGGGGCGGCCTGGCCATGGCCACGGTGGCCGCTTGCACGGCCTTCGGCACCATCTGCGGCTCCAGCCCGGCCACGGCCGCCACCATGGCCACCGTAGGCCTGCCGGAGATGCGGCGCTTCGGCTACGGCGACGAGCTGGCCACGGGCTGCGTGGCCTCGGCCGGGGGCCTGGGCATGATCATGCCGCCCAGCGTGGTGCTCCTGGTCTATGGCGTGCTCACGGGCCAGTCCATCGGCGCGCTGTTCGTGGCGGGCATCCTGCCGGCGCTGCTGCTCACCATGCTGTTCATCGCCACCATCTCCCTGCTCTGCGCGCGCAATCCCAGGCTCGGCCCGGCCGGCGAGACCTTCACCTGGGGCCAGCGGCTCAGGTCCCTGCTGGGCCTGGTGGACACCCTGCTCATCTTCGGCAGCGTGGTGGGCGGGCTGTTCTTCGGCCTGTTCACGCCCACCGAGGCCGCGGCCGTGGGCGTCATCGCCGTGACCCTGCTCTCGCTCCTCAAACGCCAGCTCACCTGGGAGGGCTTCAAGAAGTCGCTCAACGAGACCCTGCGCACCTCCTGCATGGTCATGTTCCTCATCGCGGGCGCGGTGGTCTTCGGCAAATTCCTGGCCGTGACCCGCATCCCCTTCGACATCGCCAACTGGGTCAGCGGCTTCGACCTGCCGCCCGCGGCCATCATGGCCGTGATCGTGGCCATCTACTTCCTGGGCGGCTGTTTCATGGACTCCCTGGCCATGATCATGCTGACCATCCCGGTGTTCTACCCGGTGGTCACCAACCTGGGCTACGACCCCATCTGGTTCGGGGTCATCGCGGTCATGGTCACGGAGATGGGGGTGCTGACCCCGCCGGTGGGCATCAACGTCTATGTGGTCTATGGCATCGCCCAGCGGGTCCTGCCCGGGGTGACCCTGGAACGGGTCTTCAAGGGCTCCATGCCCTTCGTGGCCGCGGTGGTGGCCTGCATCGCCCTGCTCCTGGCCTTTCCGCTCATCATCACCTTCCTGCCGGGCCTCATGTATTAGCGGGCCGCAGGGCCTGCAGGAGTCCGGCGGCCGCGGCCTCGCCCGCGGCCAGGGCCTCGGCCCCGCGGTGGAAATCCAGGAAGCCGATGCTGCCCACGTCCGGGGTCACGGTGTGCTCGGGCGGGTCCTGGCGCATCCGCTCGGCCTTGATGCTGCGTTGGGCGATGGTGAAGGCCCCGAGAATGGCCTCCACGATGTTCGGACCCGCGTCCCGGCCCTCGTCCTCCAGCCAGCCCGCCAGCATGTCCACGGCCACGCGCTGCCCGGGCTTGAGCCGGATTCCGGCGGCGGCCAGGAGCCTGGCCGCGCCGCCCTTGAGCGCCCCGGCCAGAGAGGGGCCGCCGCGGCCCGCTTCGGGCGGAAAGGCGTCGCGGCTCACGTCCACGGCCACCACGGCGCCAGCCCCCAGGTCCCGGCAGGGCCGTACGGGAAGGGGATCGGCCAGAGCCCCATCGAACACGGCCTCGCCCTGCCAGACCCCGGGCACGAGCACCCCGGGCACGGCCATGGAGGCCCGCACCGCGGCCAGAATCGGCCCCGTGGTGAGCACCAGGGGCGCGCTGTCCCGGGCCCGCACCGTGACCACGGCCAGCCGGGGCGAACAGTCCTCCAGGCGCTCCACCGTGAGGAAGCGGCGCAGGCGGCGCATGAAGCGCGCGCCCTCGAAGAGTCCGGAACGGGGAAAGACCGGGTCGGCCAGCTTGATGGCGTCCAGCCTGGTCAGGCCGCCCACGTAGCGGCAGAAGCCGTCCAGGTCGCCGCCGCAATAAACCGCGCCGATCAGGGCCCCGATGCTGGTGCCCGCCACGCAGGCGGGCCGCACTCCGGCCCGGGTCAGGGCGCGCAGCAGCCCGGCGTGGGCCAGGCCCCTGGCCCCGCCCGCTCCCAAGGCCAGGCCCAGGTCCATCTCCGCTAGTCCCGCATGGCGTAGCGTTCGATCTGGCGCTTGTAGGCCAGAATGCCCTGCACGATGCCCTTGGCCAGGTGTTGCTGGTAGGCCTCGGACCTGAGCTTGGCCGCCTCGTCCGCGTTGGTGATGTAGCCGATCTCGATGAGCACCGCGGGCATCTTGGCGCCCATGAGCACGTAGAAGGGGGCCTCGCGCACCCCGTGGTCCTTGAGCGGCCAGTTGCTGCGGATGGACCTCACGGTCTCCTTCTGCACGCCCGTGGCCAAGTCCGTGCTCTCCTTCATCTTGGAGTTGAGCATGAGATCCGTGAGGATGAACTGGAGGTCGCTGATGCGCTTGGCGTCCACCGCGTTTTCGCGCGCGGCCACGCGCACCGCGTCCTGGGTGCGGGCCAGGTTCAGGGTGTAGGTCTCCAGGCCGCTGACCCGGGTGTCGGTGTTGGCGTTGCAGTGGATGGAGACGAAGATGTCGGCCTTCTTGGCGTTGGCCATGGCCGTGCGCTTCTCCAGGGGGATGAAGATGTCCGTGCTGCGGGTGTAGAGGATGTTGAAGCCCTCCTCCTTGAGCATGCGGCCGAGCATCTTGGCGAACTGGAGGTTGACGTCCTTTTCCTTGATGCCGTTGGCCACGGCCCCGCCGTCGTGGCCGCCGTGGCCCGGGTCGATCATGATGGTGTCGATGGTCAGGCCCAGCTGCTCCACGAGGCTGCCGGCCATGTTCTTGCTGGCCTTGAGCTTGAGCGGCTTGATGGGGCTCTTGCCCTTCTTGGCGGGCCTGGCGGGCTCGGGCTCCGGCTCGGCCTCGGGCTCGGGCTCGGCCGTGCTGGCCGAAACCACCTTTTTGCCGTTCGCCTTGTCCGGGGCATAGACGTCGATGACCAGGCGGTAGGGATCGGACAGGGGAAAGACCTTGTAGTCCTGGAGGTCCAGGAAGTCGATGACCACGCGGGTGGTTTCCGGGTCCTTCTGGCCGCTGCGGATGCTGCGCAGGATGCCGTCCGAGACCTTGACCTGTCCCGGCACCTTGGCCCCCACGGCGGTGTCGGCCAGGTCCACATAGAGCCGGTGGGGGCGATCCACCTCCGGAGCCGGAGGCAGGAGCTGGTAGCGGTACTTGACCTCCGAGGACACGTCCAGGATGACCCGGGTGTAGTCGTCGCTGCTGGTGTAGCGGATCTCGCCGAGCACGGCGCGGCCCGTGCCCTCGGGGCGGCCCTTGATGGCCGCCGGGGACTCGTTGGCCGGGGTCTCGGGCTCGGCCTGGGCCGGGGCGGACGGCACGGGCCTGGGCGCGGGCTTGGCCGGGGCCGCGGGCTGAGCCTTGGCCTCGGCGGCCTTCTTCACCGCCGGAGTCCGGGCCAGGAGCGCGCGGGCCTTGGCCGCCTGGTCACCCTTGGGATAGAGCTTGAGTTGATCCTCCAGGTCCGCGCGACCCTGATCCACATCCCTGAAATGGTCGATACGAATGCTTGCCGAGCGGAACAGGCAGTCGTCGGCCCAGTCGTGACGCGGGTAGCGTTTGAGGAACTGGTCGTAGAAGTCCAGAGCCTTGTCGTAGTCCGCCTTGCGGCCCAGGCGGTCGCCCAGTTCCTCCTGGACCCGGCCCAGGTAGAACAGGCTCTTCGGGGCCACGCCGCTCTTGGGATATTTCTTGAGGACGGCGGCGAAGGCGTCCCCCAGCCTGTCCCATTCGGCGCGCTGCTTGGAACGCTTGGCGTCCTTGGCCAGGGCGTAGAAATCCTTGCAGGCCAGGGTGAACTGCTCGGCGGCCGTGGCCGCGGCGGAAACTCCGGGACAGAGAAACAGGAGGCAGGCCAGGAGCAGAACTCCTGCCGCGATGCGGTCGAATCTTGAAGCCAGATTGTGCATGTCCCGGTTCCGGGTTCTCTGCCCGCCGCAGGAGCGCGGCGAGGCCAAGCAGCGGGCCGGGGCGGGAACGCCGGCCGTTCCCCTTCCGACCTGATCATATTCAGTGAAAATCTAAAAAATGTCCAGATAAACAGCGCCGGACAAGGACACACGCTGAAAACGCGCAACAGGCCCCGCGAACACCTCCTCCGGGGGCAAAGGAGCGTGATAATTTTGCGGTTTGCATTGCCAGAGCCCGGAAAAACCCCCATACGGAGGAGACGGACAGGAGCATGGCCAATATCGTCGTCAGCATTTCGGATCTGAAAATCTCCCAGAAACCCGGGGACGTGCTTGTCACGTATTCCCTGGGTTCCTGCGTGGGCGTGGCCGCCTGGGATCCGCTGACCCGGGCCGGCGGCCTGATCCACTGCCTGCTGCCGCTGTCCACCACGGCCCCGGAGCGGGCCCAGCAGAACCCCTACATGTTCGTGAACACCGGCGTGGGCGCTCTGCTCAAGGCCCTGTTCCGCCTGGGAGCGAGCCGCGAGCGCCTGGTGCTCAAGGCCGCTGGCGGGGCCAACATGCGCGGCGAGGACCCCTACAGCATCGGCGCCCGCAACAGCGCCGTGCTGGAGGAACTTCTGGCCCGGCACGGATTCACCCTGGCCGCCTCGGAGTTCGGCGGCACCATCCCCCGCACCTTGACCCTGTTCCTTGATTCCGGCCGCGTCACCGTGAAAACCCTGGGCGAGGAGCACGAGCTATGAGCCGTCGCGACGAGATCCTGGCCAGCGTGAAATCGGTGGAGGCCATGCCCTCGGCCATCCAGCAGGCGCTCGCCCTGCTCCGCGACCCGGATGCGGACATGCACGAGCTGTCCCGGATCATCGAGTTCGACCCCGGGCTCACGGCCAACATCCTGCGCCTCGTGAACTCCGCCTATTTCGGCGGCCTGCGCACCATCACCTCGGTGCGCGAGGCCGTGCTCCGCCTGGGTTCCAGCCAGGTCTTCCACCTGCTCATCGCCGCCGGGGTCGCCCCGCGCCTGCGCAAGGAGATCAAGGGCTACGGGCTGTCCCCGGGCATGCTCCTGGAGAACTCCATGGTCACGGCCGTGGCCGCGGAATCCACGGCCCGCCAGCTGGGCTTCACGGCCCCGGAGCACACCTTCACCTCGGGCCTGCTCAGCAACGTGGGCAAGATCGTCCTGGGCACCTTCCTGGAGGTGGACGCCGGGCCCATCCTGGAACTGGCCGAGGCCGAGGGCTTGACCTTTGAGCGGGCCGAAGAGGCCGTGCTCGGGGTGAGCCACGACGAGGTGGGTGCGATCCTGCTGGAGCACTGGGGCCTGCCCGAGGCCATCGTCTATGTGGTGCGCTGGCGGCTCAAGCCCGACGAGGCCCCCCAGGAGGACCTGGCACTGGACCTGGTGCACGTGGGCACGGCCCTGGCCTCCATGACCGGCCTGGGCCTGGGTCTGGACGGGCTGAACTACCGGCCCTCGCGGACCGTGGCCCAGCGCCTGGGCCTGGACCTGCGCGGCCTGGAGCTGGCCCTGGCCCGGCTCATGGACGACCTGGGCGAGGTCCGCGAACTCTTTGCCTGAGCTGCGGCGCGGGAAAAGCCGGAAGGGGTTCTCAGCTCGCGGAAGCGCCCTCGCGGCGGCCGCTCGCGCGCAGGGCGTGGGGACGGGCCGCGCCGCGCGGCGCGCAGATCCCCACCAGCTCGAAGCCCAGGGCCTCGGCCATGGCCTGGAGCGGCGAAAAGTCCCTGGTCACGCGCATGATCTCCAGCAGCGTCTCGGCTCCGAGCTTGGCCTGACCGTCAAAGGGATTGAGTTCCCGCAGGAGCGTGGAATACGGCTTGCCGATGGCCCGGGCCACGTCTCGGGCCGGCTGGGTCCCTTCCAGCACCGCTCGCTGCGCCAGCTTGATGATGTCGCCTTTCATGAGATCCCCTCCCGTTGCATGCCCCTGCATCCGGCCGGCTCCCTCGCAACTCCCTCCGCGGCCGCGGAGTGCAGGATTCCACCCTGCCACACTACACCATCCCGGCAGTTGGCGGCAAGCGGCCCTGTAAAAAAAAGCAGGGGGATCCTTTTCTGATTTCTTCAGAATTTGCTGTCTTTCCATCTGGAAACCTGCCATAGAAACCCCAGGCATCACAGAACGGAGAGGGATTCGTGGCGCGCATCCTCATCGCCAGCGGACTCGCCGGAGAGCGCAACACCCTGGCCGAGGCCGCCAGCCGGGCCGGGCATGAACCGGATCTGGCCGACAGCCTGGGCCGGGCCGAGGAACTGCTGCGCACCGGCGACTACGAGGCCGTGTGCCTGGACGCGGACCTGCCCGGCGGCCCGGCCCTGGGTCTGCTGGACCGGCTGCGCGCCCTGCCCCATCCGCCCGAGGCCGTGGTCCTGGCCGGGGGGGGGCCCGACACCCTGGAACAGGCCCTGCGCCTGGGGGCCTGGGAGTGTCTGAACCGCCCCTGCACCCCGGGGCAGGTCCTCTCGGCCCTGGCCCAGGCCCTGCACTCCCGCCGCCAGCGCGCCCTGCGCGAACCCCTCATCCTCCAACGCGAGGACATCGTGGGCGAAAGCCCCAAGGTCCGCCTCTGCCTGGACCGTCTGGCCAAGGCCGCCTCCAGCGAGGTGGACGTGCTCGTCACCGGCGAGACCGGCACGGGCAAAGAACTCTTCGCCCGGGCCATCCACGACAACAGCCCCCGGGCCAAGGGCCCCTTCGTGGTCCTGGACTGCACGGCCCTGCCCGCCACGCTGGCCGAGAGCACGCTCTTCGGCCATGTCCGGGGCGCCTTCACCGGCGCGGACGCGGCCCGCGAGGGCCTGGTGCGCGAAGCCCACGGCGGGACCCTCTTCCTGGACGAGGTGGGCGAGCTGCCCCTGGACCTCCAGGCCAAGTTCCTGCGCGTGCTCCAGGAACGGCGCTTCCGGCCCGTGGGCGCGACCCGGGAGTCCGAGAGCCGCTTCCGGCTGGTGGCCGCCACCAACCGGGACATCGCGGCACTGGCCGCCAACGGCCGCTTCCGCAGCGACCTCATGTTCCGGTTGCGGGCCTTCGTCATCGAGCTGCCGCCCCTGCGCGAGCGCAAGGACGACATCAAGGACCTGGTGCAGCACTACCTGGCCCGCACCGGCGGCCGGAACCGGGGCGGCATCAAGGGCGTGTCCCCGGAATTCGTGCAGGCCCTCTGGCGGCACCACTGGCCCGGCAACGTGCGCGAGCTGTTCCAGGTCCTGGAGACGAGCCTGGCCTCGGCCCAGGAAGAGCCCATCCTCTATCCCCAGCATCTGCCCGTGGAGCTGCGGGTGCAGATCGCCCGCGACGCCGCGGCGCCCGCGGCTCCCCCCGATTCCGGCGGCATGCCCATGCCCGACCTCCAGCCCTGGCGGGAATACCGGGACAAGGCCATGGACGTGGTGGAGCGGCTCTATTTCCGCGACCTCATGAACCACTGCCGCGGTGACGTGCAGCAGGCCTGCGAGCTCTCCGGGCTCAAGCCGGCCCGGCTTTACCAGCTCATGCAGAAGCACGGCATCCCGCGTCCCGGCCGCCGGTCCTGAACAGTTTCCAGCGCTTCCGGAATATCGCCTCCTGCCTTGCCTTTGCTCCGGCCTTGGGGCATATACTGAAGGGAAATGATCCCCCCGGCAGGAACACCGATGCAGCAGGAGCGCCACCTGTCCATCCTCGTGGTGGAGGACAACCCCGTGAACCGCGAGGTCATGGTCTGCTATCTTGAGGACCTGGGGCACGAGGTGCGCACCGCGGTGAACGGCCGGGAGGCCCTGCTCCTGCTGGGCGACGGTCCCTGCGACGTGGTGCTCATGGACCTGGAGATGCCGGTCATGGACGGCTTCGAGGCCGCCCGCCGCATCCGCCGGGGCGAGGCCGGGGAGGAGCGCAGCCGGGTGCCCATCGTGGCGGTGACGGCCCACACCCTGCCGGAGTTCCGCCGCCGCTGCCAGGAGGCGGGCATGGACTCCTTCGCCCCCAAGCCCGTGCGCCTGGAATCGCTCCAGCAGACCATCGAGGGGCTCTGCCCGCCCGAAAGAGGGGAAAGCGAACTGGACGAGACCGCCGGGCTGGGCAACGTGCACGGCCGGCGCGCACTCTTCGAAAAGATCTGCGCCACCTTTCTCCAGGACATCCCGCAGCGCCGCGAGGCCCTTCTGCGCGGCCGGAAAGCTGGCGATGTCCAGGCCCTGGCCCGGCAGGCCCACACCCTGAAAAGCTCGGCCGGGCTTCTGGGCGCCCAGCGCCTGGAGCAGGCGGCAAGGCGCCTGGAAAGCGACGCCGCCTCCGGGCTCTCGGTGGACGCCAGCCTGGACGGCCTGCTGGACTCCCTGCTCTCCCTGGAGCGCACCCTGCAGCAGCGCCTGCGGCGCAGGCGCTGAATTCCCGGCCCGGCGCGCATCCGGACGGGTCTGGGCCTGTTCCTGCAACCGCCCCGCCGTCCTGCTCCCCGCAGGCCGTTCAAAAACCGCGAGACCAAGGCGCAAGAAAAGCCCAAGCCCGATGCGTATTCCTGATACGCGAGGGTTTGGGCTTTTCGCGGCAACGCAGGTATCGCGGTTTTTTCAACGGCCTGCAGCGCGGGAACGCAACAGGGCGTTCAGGTTCACCTTGGCCCCGCGGATGCCCAGCTTGGCGCGAATGTTCTTGCGGTGGGTCTGGACCGTGTCCAGGGAGCAGTGGAGCAGGTCGGCGATCTCCTTGCTGCTGCGGCCCAGCTCCAGGTAGCGGCAGACCTCCATCTCGGTGGGCGTGAGCCCGGACAGGGGCGGGGCCGCGGGCTCCGGCTCCCCGCACAGCCGGAAGAGCTCCTCGCGCAGGACCTGCACGAAGCCCGCCCGGGCCTCGGCCGAGGCCGTCCGGCCGAGCTTCTCCAGCACCGGCAGGACCCGGGCCTCCAGACCGCAGCGCACGGCCTCGGCAATGGCCCGCTTCTCCTGTTCCACGGCCCCGAGCACGTGGCGCAGGGTCTGGTTCATGGCCTCCACCTGGGCCTTTTCCTCGCTGAGCCGCGCGTTGGCCCGGGTCAGCTCCCCGGTCTTGCGCCGGACCTCCTCTTCCAGCCGCTCGCGGTAGCCCCAGTTCTCCTGGAGCACCCGGGCGTGGGCCAGGGCCTTGTCCAGCACGTGCCGGAGCAGGTCCGGGTCCTGGATGGGCTTGACCAGGTAATCCCAGGCCCCGCGCCGGAGCGCCCCCACGGCGTGCCGGATGTCCGTGGTGCCGGAGACCACCACCACGGGCACTCCCGGGGCCTCGGCGGCCACGGCGTCCAGCACGGCCAGCCCGTCCAGCCGGGGCATGCGCAGGTCGAGCAGGAGCAGGTCCGGGGACCACTGCCGCAGCAGGGCCAGGCCCTCCTCGCCGTCGCCCGCGGCCCGGACCTCGTGGCCCATGCCGGTAAGCAGCTCCGCGAAATAGACCCGGAACACCGGATCGTCGTCCACCACCAGGATGCGCGCCGGGACGGCAGGAACGTCCGCCATGTGCTCCCCCTGCCGGACATGGTCCGGCCCTATCCCTGTATCCCGTCAAGATCATTCTGCCAACCACCTTCAGGGAAAACATTGGCAAGTCCGCTTTCTCTCTGCTAAATGTCGGGCAGAACCGGAGGGGGACATGGACTCCCAAGGCTACGGGCGGCTGCGCCGCAAGATCATGACCGTGACCCTGTTCTTTTCCCTGGTGCCGCTGTTCACCCTGGGCTTCTTCATCCATCTCCAGTTCACCCAGACCTACCACGACAAGATCCTGCGCAACCTCGAACGGGCCGTGGACAACCGCCGCCGGGCCGTGGACATCTTCCTGGAGGAGCGCGTCTCCCAGCTCAAGAGCCTGGCCTACACCCACTCCTACGAGCAGCTCTCGAACCCGGCCCAGCTCAACGCCATCTTCAACATCGTGCAGGCCAACTCCAAGTCCTACGTGGACATGGGCGTGATCGACGCCGAGGGCGAGCACGCGGCCTACGTGGGGCCCTTCCAGCTGGGCCGCGTGAACTACAAGGACGAGGCCTGGTTTCACGAGACCATGCTCAAGGGCCAGTACGTGTCCGACGTGTTCATGGGCTTCCGCCGCTTCCCGCATTTCATCATCGCGGTCATGCGCCGCGAGGGCAACCGCTCCTGGATCCTGCGCGCCACCATCGACTCGGACGTCTTCAACTCCCTGGTCAAGGGCGTGCACGTGGGCGAGCTGGGCGACGCCTATCTGGTCAACGCCGAGGGCGTGCTCCAGACCGACTCGCGCTTCGCCGGACCGGTCATGAGCAAGCTGGCCATGACCCTGCCGCCTCACCCGCGCACCGGCAGCCCCACGGCCCCCCTGGTGGAGGAGCGGCTCATCCGCGACCGCACCATGATCGTGGGCATGGCCTGGCAGGAAGGCGTGCCCTGGCTGCTCGTCATCATGGAGGACCCCAAGGAGGAGCTGGCCGCGCTCTGGCGCACCCAGTCCATCGTGGCGGTCATCGTGGGCGCGGGCATCCTGCTCATGATCTGCGGCACCGTGCTCATCACCCGCTCCATCATCAACAAGCTCATCGAGGCCGACCGCGAAAAGGCCGCCCTGGACGCCTCGCTCATGCAGTCCAGCAAGATGGCCGCCCTGGGCAAGCTGGCCGCGGGCGTGGCCCACGAGGTGAACAACCCGCTCACCCTCATCCGCGAGAGCGCGGGCTGGATCAAGGACCTGCTGGTGGACGAGGACCCCGAGCGCATGATCCACCTGGAAGAGGTGGAGGCCGCGGCCAACAAGATCGAGATGCACGTGGACCGGGCCAAGGCCGTGACCCACCGCATGCTCGGCTTCGGCCGCCGCATGGAGCCCGTGCAGGAGAACGTCTCCCTGAACCTGCTCACGGACCAGACCGTGAAGTTCCTGGAGAGCGAGGCCCTGCACCGCAACATCGAGATCATCAAACGCCTGGACGAAAGCCTGCCCAACACCACCACGGACACGGCCCAGGTCCAGCAGGTCATCCTGAACATCCTGGACAACGCCATCGACGCCGTGGGCGAGAACGGGACCATCACCGTGTCCACGGGCCGCACCCCGGACGGCCGCGACATCTTCGTGGCCGTGAGCGACACCGGCACGGGCATCCCCAAGGACAAACTGGACAAGATCTTCGACCCCTTCTTCACCACCAAGAAGGTGGGCGAGGGCACGGGCCTGGGCCTGGCCATCTGCTACGGCATCCTGGAGAAGCTGGGCGGCCGCATCGAGGTCCAGAGCGAGGAAGGCAAGGGCTCCACCTTCACGGTGTTCCTGCCGGTTGTCTGAAGCGCGAGAGGGCAAAGCAATGGAAAACGTGCGTGTGCTCGTGGTGGATGACGAAAAAGAGTTCGTGGATCTCTTCGTCAACCGCTTCAACAAGCGCAACGTCCAGGCCTCGGGCGTGAACAGCGGGCCCGACGCCCTGAAGTTCCTCCAGGAACATCCCGTGGACGTGGTGGTCCTGGACCTCAAGATGCCCGGCATGGACGGCATCGAGGCCCTCAAGGAGATCAAGAAGCGCCACCCCCTGGTGGAGGTGATCATGCTCACCGGCCACGGCTCGGTGGAGGCCGGGCTCCAGGGCATGGGCCACGGGGCCTACGACTTCATCATGAAACCCTTCACCATAGAGGACCTGCTCGTGCGCATCCACAAGGCCCGCGAACGCAAGATCCTCAACGAGGGACGGCAGGGATAGGCCGTGGAACCCCTGCTCCGCTCGGCTCGGGGGCGCAGGCTCCTGCCCCTGGGCCCGGCCCTGCTGGTGCTGGCCGCGGCCCTGGCCGGCCGCGACCTCACCGGGGCTCCGGCCGTGCTCCTGGCCCTGGGCCTGGCCGCGGCGGTGTTCTGGGCCGTGTCCTGGGTGGCCGAACAGGCCGCCCGCTCCCGCCTGGAGGAGGCCCGCCTGGAGGAGGAGCTGCTCCAGTCCCAGAAGATGGCCGCCATCGGCCAGCTCTCCTCGGGCATCGCGCACGAGATCAACACGCCGCTGGCGGTCATCGGCCAGGAGGCCGAGCTGGGGCTCATGGAGCTGGGCGCGCCCGCGCTCCAGGGCCTGGCGGGCCTGGACGGCGCCCGCGACAACCTGCGCCAGATCGCGCTCCAGGTGGAGCGCTGCCGCGAGATCACCCACAAGCTGTTGTCCCTGTCGCGCAAGATGGAGGCCATCGTCCAGGACACGGACGTGAACGCCCTTACCGAGGACATGGTGCGCCTGGTGGAGAGGGAGGCGCGGCTCAAGGACATCGTGCTGGAGCGCAACTACGCCGGCCAACTGCCGCCCGTGGCCACGGACCCGGCGCTGCTGCGCCAGGTGATCCTGAATCTGCTGAACAACGCCAACCAGGCCGTGGGCCGCGACGGCCGCGTGCTGGTGAGCACGGACATGCCCACGCGCGACCGGGTGCGCATCAGCGTGGAGGATTCCGGCCCGGGCATCAGCCCGGAGAACATGGGCAAGCTGTTCACCCCGTTCTTCACCACCAAGCCGCCGGGCCAGGGCACAGGCCTGGGCCTGTCCATGTGCATGACCATCATGCAGCGCCTGGGCGGCGTGATCCAGGCCTCGAGCCCGCCGGGCCGGGGCGCGCGTTTTGAAATCCTGCTGCCGTTGCGCAAGAACGGTCAGACCACCTGAACCCAAGGAGAAACGCCATGCCCACGCCCCCGGCCAAGGTGCTCGTGGTGGACGACGAAGAGCGCTTCGGCGCGAACATGGTCAAGATCCTGGAGGCCAACGGGATCAAGGCCCGCCACGCCAAGGACGGCGAGGAGGCCCTGGCCGAGGCCGGCCGCAAGGGCTACGACGTGATCCTCCTGGACATGAAGATGCCCGGGCTCTCGGGCAAGGACGTGCTCAAGAAGCTGCGCCAGGCCAAGAACCCGGCCAAGGTGGTGGTGCTCACGGGGCATGCCTCGGTGGACGACGCCGTGGAGCTCATCAACATGGGGGCCTACGACTACCTGCTCAAGCCCTGCCAGACCGAGCAGCTGGTGAAGATGATCTCCCTGGCCTACGAGCAGCGGCTCATCGAGGAGCGGGAGCTGGGCTGACGCCGCGCGGTCAGGAGAACGTCGCGCCCGGGGATGCGGCCAGCCCGGCCATGGCCGCCAGGAACCGTTCGATGTGCACGCCGTCCACCAGGCTGTGCAGCGCCTCTACGGAAACCGGGATTTCCTGCACCCCCCGAACCGTCTCCACGACCTTGCCGAAGATGATCCTGGGCACGGAATCGACCCAGGGATCGCCCCAGGGATTGCTCAGGGAGCTGAAGGCCAGGCCCGGGAGGACGCTGAAGTAGAGCAGGTCCTGGCCCTCGGCGCCCGCGGGCGTCAGGGTCGGACGCTGGTCCGCCTCCTGCCGGGCGGCGCTGATCCGCTGGACCGTTTCGGAAAAATCCTCGGAGTACGCGGCCAGACAGTTGGCGTGCAGGTCGCGGCCCGCAGGCCTGTAGGTGAATCCCAGGTGCACGCGGGAGAACTCCACCGGCTCGCGGTCCACGATGCGGGTCCGGAACTCCCGGATGCCGTTGGCCGCCCGGGCGGCCAGAAAATAGAGCATGTCCGAGAGCCGCGGCCGCTCCCGCTCCGCAAGTCCGCGCCGCCAGGCCGCCGCGCCGCTGATGTCCAGCCGGGCCGTGACCTCCACCTGGGGCCGCCGCCTGTCCTGGAAAAAACGGAAATGCTCTTTCCGGTCCCAGTGCGCCGTGTCTATTTTATTCATGTATTCCGTCACGTTCACATCACCGCGCCATGAGCGCGAACACGCCCCAGCCGAGGTATTCCCGCGTGTACGTGACGTAGCGTTTTGGTTCCGACGTCAGCTGGGCCCGCACCTCGGCCGCGAAGCCGTCGCCGGGATTCGCCGCAAGCCAGCGGCGCATGGTGAGCCACTTGGCCGCTTCGTACCTGTCCCAGCCTTCCTGGTCGGCCAGGACCATTTCCACCACGTCGTAGCCGAGGTCGCCGAAGGACGCCACCAGCTCCGGAAGCAGGAGAAAGTCGGAGACGGAATGGGCCCGGCATTCCTTGGCCGCGTCTTCCGTGGGCGGCAGGCGCAGCCAGTAGGGCTCGCCGATGAGGATGATTCCGCCGGGGCAAAGGCTCTTGGCCAGCAGCTCGATGGTGCCGGCCACGCCCCCGCCGATCCAGGTGGCGCCGAGGCAGGCGGCCACATCCACCTTTTCGGCGGACACGTGGCCCGCGGCGTCGCCGTGGATGAAGGCCACCCGCTCCGCCACCCCGAGTTCCTCGGCGCGGCGTTTCGCCTGCCCGGTGAACAGGGGGCTCAGGTCGATGCCGAGGCCGGTGACGCCGTGATCGCGGGCCCAGGTGCACAGCATCTCGCCCGAGCCGCTGCCCAGGTCGAGCACGCGGGTCCCCGCTTCCAGGCGCAACACTGCGCCGAGCGTGGCGAGCTTTTCCGGCGTGAACGGGTTGTGGATGCGGTGCGCGCTTTCGGTGATGGTGAAGATGCGCGGGATGTCCACTGCACAAACTCCTTTTTCTCGGTTGCGCGCTATGTGGAATATCTCAAGGAGTCTTGCACGCGGGCCTATTTTGACAATATGTTGTATTCCTTGAGCTTTCTGTAAAGGGACGAGCGGTCCAGGCCCACGGCCTTGGCCAGCTTGCTGATGTTGCCCTCGCACTCGGCCAGCTTGGCCCGCAGGAACGCGGCCTCAAAGTCGGCCCGGGCCTGCTTGATGTCCATGGGCCCCTTGCCGATGGCCAGGGATTCGGCGGCCAGGCTCAGGTCGTCTGGGGCCGCGCCTTCCGCGGCCGCCTCTTCGGCCGGAACGTCCTGGCCGTGGATCAGGATTTCCGGCGGCAGGTGGCAGGCGTCCACGCTCCTGCCCGCCTGGGTGATGAGCATGCGCTCCACGAAATTCTTGAGTTCCCGCACGTTGCCCGGCCAGGGATAGGCCGCCAGCACGGCCAGGGCCTCGTCCGTGAAGGTCAGGGGCTTGAGCCCGTTCTGGCGCACATAGGACTGGATGAAGTCCTGGATGAGCAGGGGGATGTCCTGGGGCCTGCTGCGCAGGGGCGGCACCTCCAGGGGGATGACCTTGAGCCGGAAGTAGAGGTCCTCGCGGAAGCGGCCGGCGCTGATCTCCTCCTGGAGATTCTTGTTGGTGGCCGCGATGACGCGCACGTCCACGGTGATGGTCTTGCGGCCGCCCACGTGCTCGAAGCGCTGCTCCTGGAGGATGCGCAGGATCTTGGCCTGGGTCTTCAGACTCATGTCCCCGATCTCGTCCAGGAAGAGCGTGCCGCCGTTGGCCAGCTCGAACTTGCCGATCTGGGCCTTTTCCGCGCCGGTGAAGGCCCCCTTCTCGTGGCCGAACAGCTCGGACTCGATGAGCTCCTCGGGGATGGCGGCGCAGTTCACGGCCACCAGGGGCTGCTGCGAACGCTTGCTCTGGGCGTGGATGCAGCGGGCCACGATCTCCTTGCCCGTGCCGTTCTCGCCGGTGATGAGGACCCAGGCGTTGGTGGGGGCCACCTGCCCGATGCTCTGGCGCAGCAGGCGGATGGGCTCGGATTCGCCGGTGAGGCGGAAGGTCTGTTCGGTCTCGATGCGGGTCTTGAGGGCCAGGTTCTCCTGGCGCAGGCGGGACAGCTCCAGGGCCTTGGCCGTGGTGATGACCACCTTCTCCAGGGACAGGGGCTTTTCGATGAAATCGTAGGCCCCTTTCTTGATGGCCGAAACCGCGGTCTCGATGTTGCCGTGGCCCGAGATCATGATCACGGGCAGGCCGGGGCGGGTCTCCTGGACCTGGTCCAGCACGGCCAGGCCGTCCATGCCCGGCATCCAGATGTCCAGGAAGAGGAGATCCGGGTTGTGGGTCTCCAGGGCCTCCAGGCCCTGCTCGCCCGTGGCCGCCTCCAGCACGGCGTGGCCCTCGTCCTCGAGGATGCCGCGCAAGGAGGTGCGGATGCCCTCCTCGTCGTCCACGATGAGAATCTGTCCACCCATGTGCGCTCCGGCGTTTGACGTCCGGCGCACAGTTTACGGGGTCTCGTCCGTGAATGCAAAGTTCTTGTTTTGGAAGAGGCGCAGGCAGGCGGCCGCGGCCTCGGGATCGTAGGACTCGCCCCGGCCCAGGCGGATCTCCTCCAGGGCCCGGTCCAGGCCCAGGGCCGCGCGGTACGGCCGGTGGGAGCTCATGGCCTCCACCACGTCGGCCACGGCCAGGATGCGAGCCTCGAGCATGATCTCGTCGCCGCGCAGGCCGTCGGGATAGCCGGTGCCGTCCAGGCGCTCGTGATGCTGGCGCACCATGCGGGCCACGGGCCAGGGGAAGGAGACCCGCTTGAGGATCTCGAAGCCCGCCTCGCTGTGGGTGCGCATGATGCCCATCTCGATGGCCGTGAGCCGGGCGGGCTTGGCCAGGATCTCGGCGGGCACGGAAATCTTGCCGATGTCGTGGAGCTTGCTGGCCACGCGCAGGCCGTCCACGCGGTCCTCGGCCAGGCCCATCTCGCGGGCCATGGCGCCGGCCAGTTGGGCCACGCGCTGCTGGTGCCCGGCGGTGTAGAGGTCGCGCTTTTCGGACATGGCGGCCAGGGCGCTCACCGTCTCCTCCAAGGTCTGGCGCAGCTGCTCCACGCTGCGCAACAGCGCCTCCTCGGCCTTTTTTTTGAGGGTGATGTTGCGGAAGACCAAGGCCACGCCCAGGGTCTCGCCCTGATCGTTGACGATGGGCGCGGCGTTGCCCGCGATGGGCGTCTTGCCGCCGCCCGCCGTGAGCAGGAGCAGGTCGCGGCTGGGCCAGCCCAGGCCCCCGCCGCGGAGCAGGGACAGGGCCGGGTTCTCCACCGGGGCCAGGGTGGCCTCGTCCAGCACGCGGAAGACTTCGGACACGGGACGGCCGCGGGCCTCGGCCTCGCCCCACTCCAGAAGCGCCTCGGCGGCCGGATTGAGGAAGGTCACCAGGCCCCTGGGGTCGGTGGCCAGCACGGCGTCGCCGATGCTCTTGAGCGTGGTGGCCAGCCAGCGCCGGTTCTCCTGGAGCGCGGCCTCCGCACGGTGCTTGTACAGGGCCATTTCGATGGTCAGGCGCAGCTCGCGGTCCTCGAAGGGCTTGATGAGGTAGCCGAAGGGGCCGGTGAGCCGGGCCCGCTGCAGGGTGGTCTCGTCGGCGTAGGCCGTAAGGTAGATGATCGGGATGCCCCAGGCCTCCTGAATGAGCCGGGCGGCCTCCACCCCGTCCATGGGGCCCTTGAGCTTGATGTCCATCAGCACCAGGCTGGGCCGCAGCTTCCCGGCCAGATCCACGGCGGCCTCGCCGGTGTCCGCGCTGCCGGCCAGCGTATAGCCCATGTTCTGGACCAGGCGCTCGATGTCCAAGGCCACCATGCGCTCGTCTTCCACCACCAGGATGCTCTGGTCCGCGGCGGAGCGCTCTCCGCCCAGCTCGCCCGGGCAGATCATGCGGCCTCCCGGGGGCTCAGGATCGTGCGCAGGGCCGCTTCGAGGTCCGGCTGCAGGAAGCGGTAGCCCGCCTCCAGGAGCCGCGCGGGCCGGGCGTTCTGCCCGGCCAGCAGGACCTCCTGGGCCATCTCGCCAAAAAGCAGGCGCAGGGCCCAGGCCGGGGTTGCGAGCAGGGCGGGGCGGCCCAGGACCCGGCCCAGGGTCCGGGCAAAGGCCCGGGAATCCACGGGGTTCGGGGCGCAGAGATTGTAGGCCCCGGAGCAGCCCGGGTTTTCCAGGAGAAAGCGGATGGCCTGGACCTCGTCGTCCAGGGAAATCCAGGGCAGGAACTGGCTGCCCGGGCCCAGGGGACCGCCCAGGAACAGGCGGAAGGCCGGGAGCATGCGGGCCAGTGCCCCGCCGCGTCCCAGGACCACGCCGGTGCGGATGACGCAGCGCCGCACGCCGGCCTGTTCCACCGCCAGGGTGGACTCCTCCCAGCGGCGGCAGACCTCGGCCAGGAAGCCCGTGCCCGAGGGCGCGGACTCGTCCAGGGGCTCGCCGCCGTGCGGGCCGTAGAAGCCTACGGCCGAAGCCTGGATGAACGCCCGGGGCCGGTGCGCGGCCCGGGCCACGGCGTCGGCCATGGCCTGCCCGGCCAGGACGCGGCTTTCCAGGATGCGGCGCTTGCGCTCCGGGCTCCAGCGGCCCGCGGCGATGTTCTCGCCGGCCAGGTTCACCAGGGCCGTGTCCTGGTCCAGGAACTGAGCCCAGCCCTGGCCGGTGCGGCCGTCCCAGGCCGCGGCCGAGACCCCGGGGGGCAGATTCCCGGCGGTGCGGCCCGCGGAACGGGTCAGGATGAAGGGCACGTGCCCGGCATCCACGAGAACGCGGCAGAGCCGGGTTCCGATGAACCCGCTGCCGCCGGAGATGATGACGCGCATGGCTCCAGATACGGCCAAGAGCCGGGAAACTCAAGCCGGGGTCTGAGATTCTAACGTGGGCTCAACAGTCCGGCAGTTCCACAATGAAAATGGAGCCCTGGGGCTGGTTCTGCTCCACGCGCACCTGGCCGTGGTGGTCCGAGACGATGGAGCGGACGATGGTCAGGCCCAGGCCCGTGCCGGTCTTCTTGCGCGAGTAGTAGGGCTCGAACATGCGCGAACGCTCCTCGGGGGTGAAACCCGGGCCGTTGTCCATGAAGCGCATCTCCACCACCCCGCGGGCGGGCACGTGCCGCGCGCGCACCTCCACCCGGCCGTCGGTGCGGCCCTCCAGGGCCTCGGCCGCGTTGGTCAGGAGGTTCAGGAGCACCCGGCGCACGGCCTCCACGTCCAGGGGAATCCGGGGCAGAGGCGGCTCGATCTCCAGGCTCCAGCCGATGTCGCGGTGGGTCACGCCGAACATGCCCACGGCCTCCTCCAGGAGCGGGGCCAGGGCCGCTGGCTGGGGCACCACCTCGGGCAGCTTGGCGTAGGCCGAGAACTCGGCCACCATCTGCTGCATGCGCTCCACCTGCTTGACGATGATCCCGGTGCACTCCTCGAAGACCTTGTCTTCGGCGAACTGGCCGAAGCGGCGCTGGAGCCGCTGGGCCGAAAGCTTGATGGGCGTGAGCGGGTTCTTGATCTCGTGCGCGATGCGCCGGGCCACCTCGCGCCAGGCCGCCAGGCGCTGGATCTTCTCCAGCTCGGTGATGTCCTCGAACACGGCCACCAGGCCCGCGGTGCGGCCGTCCTCGCCGCGCAGGGCCACCACGTTGGCCAGGACCTTCACCGTACGGTTGCGCAGGGGCAGGTCGAAGGCCCGCTGCCAGGAGGAGGCCGGGTTGCCGGTGATGGTGCGGTAGGCCTCGTGCATGAGCTCCCCGAACTCGCCGCTCAGGAGGTCCATGGGCCGGCGGCCGATGAGCAGGGCGGCCTCCACCGAAAGGATGGCCTGGGCCGCCTTGTTCACCGTGCCGATGCGGCCCAGGGCGTCCATGGAGATGACGCCCGAGGTGATGTTGTCGAGCACGGCCTCGATGTAGCGGCCCCGGCGCTCCAGCTCCTGGTTCTGCTGGGCCAGGCGCTCGTTGGCCTCGGTGAGGTTCTGGCGGCTCTCGGAAAGGTCCTCGGTCATGCGGTTGAAGGACTGGACCAGGAAGCCCAGCTCGTCGTCGGACTGGTCCTCCAGACGCACCGAGAGATCGCCGCGGGCCACCCGCTCGGTGCCCGCGGCCAGGGCCTGCACCGGGGCCGAGAGCTCCTTGGCCAGGCGGAAGCCGAACCAGACCGCGCCCAGGAGGATGAGCATGGTCATCACCCCGAGGGTCAGGTAAAGCGTCATTTTCCACGGCGATTTCAGGGTCTTGAGCTTCTTGTACTCGTCCAGGCCGCGCACCACCTGGTCCAGGCGGAAGAGCAGGCCCTGGCCGATGTTCTCGCCCACCACCAGGTAGCCGGTGCGGCCCTCGTCCACGGGCAGAAGCCCCACGATGAGGTCCTGGCCCGCGGTGGGCATGATGGTGGACCAGTAGCGCGGGGTGGCCTTGAGCCCCTCCCAGTCCACGCGCTCCTTGATCTCGGGCCAGACCGCGGCCCAGCCCTGTTCGGGGTGCTGGTTCTGGTCCTTGGTGTCCGCCCCCACCACTCCCAGGAGGCTCAGGTCGAACTCCACGAACTTCTCGTCCAGGTACCTGTCCATGGCCTTGCCGCCCCAGACGTAGTTCCTCTGGCGGATGTCGTGGAGCATGGTGCGGCCCCGGCGCTCCAGGCGCTCCTGGGCCGAGGCGTAGAAGGCCCGGCCCAGCTCCAGGGCCTGCTGCATGGAGTCTTCCACCTGGCCCTTGAACCAGTAGTCCACCGAGGTCTGCACGAACTTGAGCGAGACCAGGAACATGAGCACCGTGGGGATGAGCGAAAGCGAGATGAAGGCCAGGACCAGACGGGTGCGCAGCTTGGACCCCAGCACGTTGCGGCGGCGCTCCAGCAGGAGCTTCACGCCGTTGCGGGCCACGATGAAGAGCACCAGCAGGAGCAGGATGAAGTTCAGGTTGAACAGGCCCAGGAAGAGGTAGGAATTCACGCCCAGGAAGCGCAGCTCCACCCAGGTGAGCACCACCACGGCCAGGAAGCAGACCAGGGCCAGGGTCAGTTCGCGGCGGCGGCGCTTGCGCTCACGGCCGTCGTGGGTGCTCACGTTGATGGTGCCGGGGGCCATCTCAATACCGGAATTCCAGCTGATAGGAGGTGGCCGGGACCACGTCCCAGGACCAGAAGAACAGGGTGCGCTTGAACCAGTTGGGGATGTCCACCTGGTTCAGCTTGATGGAGAGGTCCAGGACGTAGTCCTCGCCGCGCTCCAGGTTGCTCCAGGAGCCCAGGTCCACGGAGATGTTGGACCAGGCCCGGGTGAGGAGCTTCTGGAGGTCCTTTTCGCGGAAGGGGGTCTCGCGGCCGGGCAGGACCAGGACGTATTCGCCGGTAAGTGAGTCCTGCTGGAGCCGACTCACCCACTGCACCTCGCCCACGGTCTTGTCGGCCCACATGCTGCGCTTGCGCGAGAGCCTGGCGTCGCAGGTCAGGCCCAGGACCACGCCGTTGTCCAGGTTGTAGGCCACCTCGGGCACGCCATCCACGAGAACGCCGAACCGGGCCATGAAGCTGCCCGCCTGATTGTCCACCACCAGGTTGTTCAGGGTCAGGCTCTGGGCCAGGGCCGGAACGGCCGGAAGAAAAAGAAGCGCGAAGAGCAGGGCCAGGCGGCCCATTGCCCGCGTGAGTTGCGCCATCGAGGCATCCGGAACCCGGCAGCGCCGGGTTTGCGGCCGCCGGACGATCCAGCGGCTTGGCCTGAACCTACCAGCACCCTTCCGAGAGTTCAACCCGGACGAAAAACAGGCGTGACGCCCTCATGGGCGCAAAAAAAGGGGGCCGAAGCCCCCCGTTTCCCGTCCTTGCGCCGGTTCTACTCGCCGAGCAGGGCCTTCTTGCCCTCCACCAGCGCCGTGACCACCGTGGGGTCGGCCAGAGTCGAGGTGTCGCCGAAGGCGTCCAGCTGGTTCTCCGCGATCTTGCGCAGGATGCGGCGCATGATCTTGCCCGAGCGGGTCTTGGGCAGACCGTCCGCGAACTGGATGACCTCGGGCGTGGCGATGGGGCCGATCTCCTTGCGCACCCAGCCCACCAGGGACTTGCGCAGCTCGTCGGACTCCTCCACCCCGCTCTTGAGCGTGACGTAGGCGTAGATGCTCTGGCCCTTGATGTTGTGGGGCATGCCCACCACCGCGGCCTCGGCCACGTCCTTGTGGGCCACCAGGGCGGACTCGATCTCGGCCGTGCCCAGGCGGTGGCCCGAGACGTTGATCACGTCGTCCAGCCGGCCCATGACCCAGAAGTAGCCGTCCTCGTCCTTGCGCGCGCCGTCGCCGGACTCGTACATGCCCGCGAAGCGGTCGAAGTAGGTCTTCTTGAAGCGCTCGGGGTCGCCGTACACGCCGCGCAGCATGCCGGGCCAGGGCTTCTTGATGACCAGGTGCCCGCCCTCGTCCGGGCCCGCGTCCGAGGCGTCGGCGCGGATCACGTCCGCGGCCACGCCGGGCAGGGGCCTGGTGGCCGAGCCGGGCTTGAGCGGGGTGGCGTAGGGCAGGGCCGAGATCATGATGCCGCCGGTCTCGGTCTGCCACCAGGTGTCCACGATGGGGATGCGCGAGCCGCCGATGTGCTCGTGGTACCACATCCAGGCCTCGGGGTTGATGGGCTCGCCCACGCTGCCCAGGACCCGCAGGGAGGAAAGGTCGTGCTTCCTGGGCCAGTCCGCGCCCTCGCGCATGAGCGCGCGGATGACCGTGGGGGCGGTGTAGAAGATGTTCACCTTGAACTTCTCCACGATCCTCCAGAAGCGGTCCGGCTTGGGGTAGCTCGGCACGCCCTCGAACATGATGGAGGTGCCGCCCAGGGCCAGCGGGCCATAGACGATGTAGGAGTGGCCGGTGATCCAGCCCACGTCGGCCGTGCACCAATAAACGTCCTCGTCCTTCAGGTCGAAGACCCACTGGGTGGTGTGCGCGGCGTAGGTCAGGTAGCCGCCGGTGGTGTGCACCACGCCCTTGGGCTTGCCCGTGGAGCCGGAGGTGTAGAGGATGAACAGGGTGTCCTCGGCGTCCATCTCCTCGGCCGGGCAGGTGTCCGAGATGTCCTCGGCGCCCATCTCGTCCTGCCACCAGGTGTCGCGGCCCTCGACCATGTTGATGCTGGTCTTGGCCCGGTTCACCACCACCACCTGCTCCACGCTGGGGCACTCCTTGAGGGCCTCGTCCACGTTGCTCTTGAGCGGGATGGCGCGGCCGCCGCGGAGCACGGCGTCGGCCGTGACCACAACCTTGGCCTGGCAGTCCTGGATGCGGTTCTGCAGGCTCACGGCCGAGAACCCGGCGAAGACGATGGAGTGGATCACGCCCAGGCGGGTGCAGGCCAGCATGGCGATGGCCAGCTCCGGGATCATGGGCAGGTAGATGGAGACCCGGTCGCCCTTCTTGAGGCCCTTCTTCTTGAGCACGTTGGCGAAGCGGCAGACCTCGCGGTGCAGCATCTGGTAGGTATAGACCTTGACGTCGTCCTCGGGCTCGCCCTGGAAGATGATGGCGGCCTTGTTGCGGCGGCCGTCGGTGAGATGGCGGTCCAGGCAGTTGTAGGCCACGTTGGTCTTGGCGCCCTGGAACCAGGTCACCTCGGGCTTGTGCAGGTCGGCCGAAAGCACCTTGGTCCAGGGCTTGAACCAGGTGATGAGCTCCTTGGCCCGGTCGCCCCAGAAGCCTTCGGGGTCCTCGTCGGCCCGCTTGTACAGGGCCTCGTATTCGGCCATGCTCTTGACCCAGGCCTGGGCCTGCATGGCCTTGGGCGGTTCGAAGACGCGGCTTTCCTTCTGCATGCTTTCGATTTTTTCGCTCATCTGCCCACTCTCCTGCTGTGTTCCATGGGTGTGGTCGCGGCCGGGCGGCCGGGGCGCACGCCCCGCCCCTGGCTCCGGCCGGTCCGAGGCCTCGGCTTAGCCTACTTTTTTTCTTTGTCCCGTATTTTTCCGGTGAACGGCGAAATGCTCGGGTGAACGGCGGCGGACGAAAAAAAAGACCGCGCCGGAGCGCGGTCCTCGTGCCTGGATCAACGGCCTCAGGTCAGGCTGCTGGCGAATCCCTCGGCCCGGGTGCCGCCCGGGTTGCTGTTGCCGCCGGCCTTGGACTGGGCCTCCAGGAGCTCGCTCTGGAGGGTCATGAGCTCGGACTGGAGCGCGGCCAGCTTGGCTTTTTTCTGCTCCTCGCTCAGGGAGGGGTCGTTCTGGACTTTCTCGATCTCCTGCTGGACCTCCTTGATGCGCTCCTGGATCTTCTTGATCATCTCCTCGCTGTCGCTGGACGAGGAGGAATCGTCGGTCTCCTGACCCTTGAGCGCGGCGGCCGAGAGGCTTTTGGCCTCATCCGAGATGCTCACGGTGTCGCCGCCGGAGGCGGTCCCGTCCCCGGACTCGGCCGAGGGCTGGTTCTGCACCTGCATCGTGTATCCGGTCACTCCGCTCAACGCGGTTCCGTCGATGGACAGCACGCTCATACACTGCTCCCTGTATATGCCTCTATATCGGCCGGCGCGGCGCAGGACTTTAGCCTTGCCGGTTGCCTCGGCCGCCGCCTTCGGGCTATCGTCGCTCCAGACCCGCACCGAACGCTCCACAACGAGGGCCGCATGGGCATCACCAACCTCGAATACATGTTCAATCCCAAGTCCGTGGCCGTGATCGGGGCCACCAACGAAGCCCTCAACCCGGGCAACATCGTCATGCGCAACATCATGACCGGCGGCTTCCTGGGCCCGGTCATGCCGGTGTCCGGCGAGGCCGAGGCCATCGCCGGGGTGCTCACCTACCCCAGCGTGCAGAAGCTGCCCAAGACCCCGGATCTGGCCATCGTCTGCAACCCGCTGCCCGAGGTTCCGGAAATCCTCATGCGTCTCAAGGAGTTCGGCACCAAGGCCGTGGTCCTGCTGGCCTCGGGCTACGCAGGCATGGACGAGGAGGAGCAGGCCGACGTGGCCCACACCATCCAGGCCGTGGCCAATCCGCCCGACGTGCGCATCCTGGGTCCCAAGTGCCTGGGCTTCATGGTCCCGGCCGTCAATCTCTACGCCAGCCTGGCCCACGCCAAGGCCCTGCCCGGCAGCATCGCCTTCATCTCCCAGTCCGACTCGCTGTACACCGCGGTCCTGGACTGGGCCATGTCCCAGGGCATCGGCTTCTCCAGCATCGTGTCCCTGGGCCGCCGCCTGGACGTAGGCTTCTCGGACATCCTGGACTACCTGGGCTCCGACCCCCAGACCCGCTCCATCCTGCTCTACGTGGAGTCCACCCACGACGCCCGGGCCTTCATGTCCGCGGCGCGCGCGGCCTCGCGCAACAAGCCCGTGGTGGTCATGCGCCCGGGCCTGGCCCTGCGCGAGGTGCAGGCCCGGCTCTCCGAGGCCGCGGCCGAGTCCGACGACGTCTATGACGTGGCCTTCCGGCGTGCGGGCATGCTCCGCGTGGACAGCATCGACGGCCTGTTCGACGCGGCCCAGACCCTGGCCCAGCCCAAGCCCGTGCGCGGCGACCGCCTGGCCATCCTGACCAACGGCGGCAGCGCCGGCATCCAGGCCGCGGACGCCCTGCTGCGCGGCGGCGGACGGCTGGCCGCGCTTGCGCCGGAGACCGCCGAGGCCCTGGACAAGGTCCTGTCCGGGTCCTGGTCCCGGGCCAATCCTGTGGGCATCCCCTACAACGCCGGGGCCAGGGAATACGCCGAGGCCCTCAAGCTCCTGGTCAAGGATCCGGGCGTGGACGCGGTGCTCGTCATGCACGTGCCCTTCGCCGGGCTGGCCGACGAGGAGCTGGCCCAGGCCGTGGCCGAGTCCGTGAAACGGGTCAAGCGCATGGTCCTGGCCTCCTGGCTCGGCTCGGGCGCGGCCGGACGGGCGCGGGCCCGGCTCTCGGACGCGGGCATCCCCACCTACGAGACCCCGGACACGGCCATCCGGGCCTTCCTCTACATGGTGGAGTACCAGAAGAACCAGGAAATGCTCATCGAGACCCCGGACTCCCTGCCCTCGGACTTCTTCCCGGACACCCTGGCCGCGCGCGAGGCCGTGAAGGCGGCCCTGGACTCGGGCCGCGCGGCCCTCACCGAGCCCGAGGCCAAGAACGTGCTGGCGGCCTACGGCATCCCGGTGGTGGAGACGCGCATCGCGGTCTCGGCCCGGGAGGCGGTCATCGCAGCCGACGAGCTGGGCTACCCCGTGGCCGTGAAGCTGCGCTCGCCCCAGATCGCCCAGCCCTACGACGTGGGCGGCGTGGTCCTGGACCTGGAGACCGCCGAGAAGGTCTGGGAGGCGGCCGCGGGCATCCTGGCCCGCGTGTCCCGCGAGCGGCCCGACGCCTACATCGAGGGCTTCACCGTGCAGAAAATGGGCCGCCGTCCCGGGGCCCACGAGCTGTTCATCTCGGCCGCGGTGGACCCGGTCTTCGGCCCGGTGATCCGCTTCGGCCACGGCGGCATGGCCCGCGAGCTCATCCAGGACAGCGCCCTGACCCTGCCGCCCCTGTCCATGAGCCTGGCCCGGGAGCTGGTCTCGCGCACGCGCATCTCGCGGCTCTTGGCCGGGACCCCGGACCATCCGGCCGCGGACCTGGACGACGTGTGCCTGACCCTGATCCAGGTCTCCCAGCTCCTCATCGACGTGCCCCAGATCCAGGAGCTGGACATCAATCCGCTCTACGCCGACGACCTGGGCGTGCTGGCCCTGGGCGCCAGGATCGAGGTGGCCCGGGCCGCGGCCGACGGCCAGGAGCGTCTGGCCATCCGGCCCTACCCGCGCGAGCTGGAGGAATGCGTGGTGACCAAGCAGGGCCGCAAGGTGACGCTGCGGCCCATCCGGCCCGAGGACGAGCCCGCCCACGTGGACTTCCTGGCCCGGCTCTCGGACGAGGACCTGCGCCTGCGCTTCTTCGGCGCGGTGCGCCGAGACTTCGGACACAAGGACATGGCCCGCTTCACCCAGATCGACTACGACCGCGAGATGGCCTTCATCGCCACGGCCCAGGACGAACGCGGCCGGCCCGAGACCCTGGGCGTGGTGCGCACCTCCACCCGGCCGGACAACTCCGACGCCGAGTTCGCCATCGTGGTGCGCTCGGACCTCAAGGGCTCGGGCCTGGGCAGCCTGCTCTTCCAGAAGATGATCCGCTACACCGCCTCGCGCGGCACGCGGCGGATCAGCGGCCAGACCCTGGTGGAAAACAAGGCCATGCAGGGCCTGGCCCGCAAGTTCGGCTTCGTCATCCACCCGGACCCCCACGACGAGTCCATGGTGGACATGGTGCTGGATCTGCCGCCCCAGACCGCCTGAGCCCGGCCCGCTGGCCTTATAATGGCCTTGCCGGGCGGCCGCTTCCGTGTCAGGCTGACTCCCATGAGACCTGCGTCCTCCGGAGCCCATCCATGAAAATTCTCCTCGCCTCGCGCATGGAGCGCTGCATCGGCTGCAATTCCTGCGCCCTGGCCTGCGCCCGGCTCGTGCACAAGCGCCTGTCCTGGTCCACCGCAGGCATCCGCATCCATTCCTCGGGCGGCATCTCCACGGGCTTCCTGGCCCTGACCTGCCTGGCCTGCGCCCCCCCGCCCTGCGCCGCGGCCTGCCCCACCGGGGCCTACACCCCGCGCAAGGGAGGCGGCGTGGTGGTGAAAAAGGACCTCTGCATCCGCTGCGGGGCCTGCGCCAGGGCCTGCCCGGTGAACGCCATCTATCTGGACTTCGACGGCTCGCCCTACGTCTGCATCCACTGCGGCCGCTGCGTGGCCTTCTGCCCCCACGACTGCCTGGAGATGGCCGAGGTGGAGGATCTGCGCGCCGGAACCAAGGAGGTGCCGTCGTGATCCGCGACCACTTCCGCATCCTGCTCATGGACCTCACGGCCGGCAAGGGCAAGGTGGTCAAGGTCGAGGGCCGGGACCAGTGGGCCGGGGGCTCGGGCCTGGCCGCGCACCTGTTCACCCTCTACGGCCACCCGGAGCGGCCCTGGGACGACCCGGACCAGCCCCTGATCTTCGCCATCGGTCCGCTCACCGGCTATTTTCCGCTCATGAGCAAGACCGTGGCGGCCTTCAAGTCGCCGTACCACGACCAGTACGCCGAGAGCCATGCGGGCGGCCGCTCGGCCCTGGCCCTGCGCTTCGCGGACTACGACGCCCTGGTTCTGGTGGGCCGGGCCAAGCGGCCCTCGGTGCTGCTGGTGGGCTCGCGCATGGTGGAGCTCAAGGAGGCTCCCTTCCTCTGGGGCATGGACGCCTTGGGCGTGGCCAAGCAGCTGCGCCAGATGGCCCCGGGCTCCGGCCACCGGAGCATCTGGCGCATCGGCCCGGCAGGCGAGAAGCGCTCGGCCATGGCCTGCATCAACGTGGACACCTACCGCCACTTCGGCCGCCTGGGCTCGGGCGCGGTCATGGGCGTCAAGAACCTCAAGGCCATCGCCGTGCGCGGCGACGCCAGCCTGCCCTTCGACGGCGGCGGCGAGGCCTGCGGCGGAACCGTTTCCAGGGACTACCCCAAGCTCTTCCAGGAGATCCACCGCCAGCTCACGGACACCCAGATGATGAGCAAATACCACAACCTGGGCACCGCCGGGAACGTGGCCGCGCTCAACGAGCTCAAGTCCCTGCCCTGGCGCAACCTTCAGGCCACCACGGACGCCAAGGTGGAGGGCATCTCGGGCGAGCGCTTCGCCGACGAAACCCTGCTGCGTAACGCGGCCTGCGCGGGCTGCCCCGTGGGCTGCGTGCACATCGGCTTCGTGCGGGAGAAGTTCATGAGCGACAACCGCTACCTCTACCGCCAGGTGTCCTACGACTACGAGCTCATCTTCGCCGTGGGCTCCATGCTGGGCGTGACCCGCTCCTTCGACGTGCTGCGCATCGTGGACGTGGTGGAGAAGCAGGGCCTGGACGCGATGAGCGGCGGCGTGGCCCTGGCCTGGGCCACCGAGGCCCTGGCCAAGGGGCTGATCACCCCGGAGCAGGCCCTGGAGCCCCTGGCCTTCGGCGACGCCGGGGCCTTTTGCCGGGCCATGGAGCACCTGGGCCGGGCCGCCAACGAATTCTACCGCGATCTGGCCCAGGGGGCGCTCCACGCGGCCCGGAAATACGGCGGCGAGGACTTCGCCTGCGTCCTGGGCCAGGAAATGGCTGGCTACGCCACGGGCGAGCTCTACTTCGTGGCCCAGGCCCTGGGCTTCCGGCACTCGCACCTGGACTCCGCGGCCTACTCCTGGGACCAGACCCATACCGAAAAGGACGTGGACAAGGGCGTGGAGTTCCTCCTGGCCGACGAGCCGGGGCGGGCCTTCCTCACCTCCATGGCCGCCTGCTTGTTTGCCAGGGGGGTGTACAAGGACCCGCTCCTGGCCCAGGCCCTGGAAAGCGTGGGCTACGCCGGGCTGGCCCGGAACATGGCCCGGGTGGGCGAGGACATCCGGCGGTTGCGCTGGCGCACCCGCTTCGCCACGGGCTTTGCGCCCTCAGAGGTGCGCATTCCCAAACGCTTCGCCGAGGTCAGCACCTGGAAGGGCCCGGTGGACCCGGCCTACATGGAGGCCCTGCGCCAAGCCTATGCCAAGCGCCTGGAGGAGCTGGGCAAACCCCTGGAGGACAAGGCCCCGGCCTGATCCCTGGAAAAGGGGTTGCCAACGGCCCCGGGATTGGCTAATAACCGCTTCTCACCCGGTTGCCGAGGTAGCTCAGTTGGTAGAGCAGGGGACTGAAAATCCCCGTGTGGGCAGTTCGATTCTGTCCCTCGGCACCACGAAGACGACAGAGGGTTCCGCCAACCAGGCGGAACCCTTTCTCTTTTTCTGCCAGCCTGCAACGGCAAAACTGGCTGGACAACGTGTTCCGCTGAACGCGGCGCGGCCGCGTCTGTGAAGCCCCGGGAGCCCGCGGCTTCCGGGGCTTTTGCATCGCCCCCCTAAGCCTTGCCCCGAAGCGGCCGATAAGGCTCGTGGAGCGGTCCGCCCGGGAGACATGCCAGACCCGGCATGGGGCGGGACGTTCCGGCGCGGGGAGGCGCCGCCGCATGCATCCGGGAGACCGTCGCCAGGGATCTGCGCAGCCGGGGGAGAGGCCGCAGGTTTCCATCGTCATCCCCAACCACAACTACGCCCGCTTCCTGCCGGACTGCCTGGGCTCCATCGCGGCCCAGCGCCTGGACACCCGGAAGGTCGAGGTGGTCTTCGTGGACGACGCCAGCACCGACGGCTCGGCCGAGCTGGCGGCGCGGCTGCTGGCGGACATGCCCCTGGCCGGGAGCCGCGTCCTGCGCCTACCGCGGGTGGGCCGGCCCGGCCCGGTGCGCAACGCGGGCCTGAAGCAGGCCCGGGGCCGCGCGCTCCTCTGCCTGGACCCGGACGACCTGCTCCTGCCGGACTTCCTGCCGCGCTGCCTGGAGGCCCTGGAGCGGGACGCGGACGTGGCCTACGCCCGCTATTTCCTGGAGGACCATGCGGGCCGCCACGAGGTGCGGCTGCCGGGGTTCCACAAGCTCCTCCTGGCCAACCAGAACATCCTGCCGCCCTCGGCCCTGTTCCGGCGCAGGCTATGGGACCGCGGCGCGCGCTTCCGCCGGGGCACGCACTACGAGGACTGGGACTTCTGGGTCCAACTGGCGCTCCTGGGCGCGCGCTTCCGTCTCCTGGACGAGCCGCTTTACGTCTATCGCCTCCACCAGGGCAACTTCTCGTCCACGGCCCGCGCCCACGACGCGGAATCCAAGGCCCGTCTGGTCCTGGACAACGCGGCCTTCTTCCCCTCCTGGACCCTGGGCTGGGCCAGGGCCGTGCTGCGGGGCGACCCCGGGGCCGATCCCATGCCGCGCGGCATCATCCCGGTGCTGCCCGAGCAGGCGGCCCGGCCCGTGGCGGTCTAGCTATTCCCTGAAGAACGGACGGCCCAGGTCCCCGGGGGCCCGCGCCAGGCGTTTGAGCGGTCCCAGCACGTTGGCCGCCACGAGCACGGCCAGGGTCAGGACATAGGGCAGGACGCGCAGGACCCAGATCGGCGCCAGGTCCAGCCCGGCCACCTGGAAGTAGAACTGGAGCGCCGAGAGCCCGCCGAAGAGGATCGCCCCGGCGGCCAAGCGCCAGGGCCGCCAGGTGGCGAAGAGGACCATGGCGATGGCGATGAAGCCCTGGCCCGCGGTCATGCCGTCCTTCCAGCCCGGGGTGTAGCTCAGGGAGAGATAGGCCCCGGCCAGGCCCGAAAAAGCCCCGCCCGCCAGCACGCAGAGGGTCCGCACCAGGCGCACCGGCGCGCCCGCGGCGTCCGCGGCCTGGGCGTTCTCGCCCACGGCCCGGATGCAGAGCCCGGCCCGGGTGCGGGAAAGCAACCAGCAGACCAGGGGCAGAAGCGCATAGGCCGCGTAGGCCAGAGGCGGCTGGCGGAAAAAGACCTCGCCCAGCGCCGGGATCTTGGAGAGCAGCGGCACGTCCCAGGTTCCCAGGCGCAGGCCCGGGCGGCTGATCCAGCCGCGGCCCAGGAAGGCGGTGATCCCGCCACCCAGCAGCGCCACGGCCAGGCCCGAGAGCACCTGGTCCGCGCAAAGCCCCACCACGAACAGGGCGTGCAGCCCGGCCAGGAGCACGCCCGCCAGCATGGCCGCGCCCAGGGCCAGGAAGGGGTCGCCCGTGGCCGCGCCCGCGGCGAAGCCGAAGAGCGCGCCGGCCAGCATCATGCCCTCCTGGCCCAGGTTGAAGACCCCGGAACGCTCGGCCAGGACCTCGCCCAGGCCCGCCAGGAGCACGGCCACCGAGGACTTCACCGCGATCTGGGCCACCAGGGTCAGGTCAGCCAGCATGGCCCGCCTCCGCACGCGTGACCACCAGGCGGCGCGCGGCCAGCCAGTCGCCCGCCAGCACGCCGAAGAGCAGGGCCGCCTCCAGGATGCGCACCACGGCCCCGGGCAGGCCCAGGGCGGTCTGGAGCTGGTCCCCGCCCACCAGGATCGCCGCCAGGAACAGGGCGGCCGCGGGCACGCCCAGGGGATGGAGCCGGGCCAGGAAGGCCACGATGACGCCGTCGAAGCCGACGCCCGAGGCCAGGCCCTCCTGCAATCGGTGCTGCACGCCCAGGACCTCGCAGGCTCCGGCCAGCCCGGCCAGCGCGCCGGAAAAGAGAAAGGCCGTGAGCGTGAGCCGGTCCACGTTGAATCCGGCGTAGCGCGCGGCCTCCGGGTTCTGGCCCAGGACCCGGCACTGGAACCCGAAGCGGGTGCGCTCCAGGGCCAGCCAGAGGAGTACGGCGCAGGCCAGGGCCAGGGCCAGCCCCAGATGCAGGCGCGTGCCGGGCCAGAGCGGCAGCCAGGCCGCCTCGGGCAGCTCGGCCGTGCCCGGAAAGCCGAACCCGGCCGGGTCGCGCCAGGGGCCGAAATAGAGGTGCTCCATGAAGATCACGGCCACGTAGTTCAGGAGCAGGGTGGAGAGGATCTCGTTCACCCCGCAACGGGTCTTGAGCAGGGCCGGAATCGCGGCCCAGAGCGCGCCCAGCGCAGCCCCGCCCGCGAGGCAGGCGGGCAGGAGCCAGGCCCCGCCCCCGGGAAAGAGCCGCAGACCCGCGAGCGCCACGCCCACGGCCCCGAACACGAACTGGCCCTCGGCCCCGATGTTCCAGGCCTTGAGGCGGCAGCACAGGGCCACGGCCAGACCCGTGAAGATCAGGGGCGCGGCCTTGATGAGCACGTCCATGCGGCCCTGGGCCGAACCCAGCGCGCCCGCGGCCATGGCCGCATAGGCCTGGACCCAGTCCGCGCCGAGCAGGGCGAAGGCCGCCGCGCCCGAGACCAGCGCCAGGCACAAGGCCAGGCCCAGGCCCCAGAGTCCGCTGCGGACCGCGCCGCCGTGGCGGGGAACGAGCCGGATCACGCGGCCTCCAGCCCGGCCATGAGCCGTCCCAGCCGCTCCAGGGCCTGGGGACCGGAGCCCCCGGGGCAAAGGGTCAGGCGGCCGCGGTACATGACCCCCACCCGCGAGCCCAGGGCCAGGGCCTCCTCGGGGTCGCCGGTGAAGAGGATCACGGCCCGGTCCCTGGCGGCCCGGCGTAGGGCGGCCTGGATCTCGGCCAGGGCCGCCACGTCCAGGCCCTGGGTGGGCTGCTCGGCCACCAGGAGCGGGACCCGGCGGTCCATCTCCCGGGCCAGGATGAACTTCTGGAGGTTGCCGCCCGAAAGCTGGCGGGCCTTGGCCCCGGGGCCAGAGGCCGCGATGCGGAACTCCTCCATGGCCCGGCGCACGCGGCGCTCGGCCTCGGCGAAGTCCGGCAGCAGGCCCGCGCCGCAGGGCGAGGTGAGCAGGAAATTGTCCACCAGATCCAGGTCCGGGGCCGTGGCCCGGCCGTGGCGGTCCTCGGGCACGTAGGCCACGCTCCCGCGCTGTCCGCCCCAGCGCCGGGCGGGCAGGCTCCGGCCCAGGAAGGCGATCTCCCCCGCCGCAAAGGGCCGCACCCCGCCCAGGGCCGCGGCCAGGGCCTCCTGGCCGTTGCCCGCCACGCCCACCACGGCGAGGATCTCGCCCTTGCGCACCTGGAGATCCACGCCGGAAAAGCCGGTCCCCTCCCCGCCCGCCAGGCCCGTGGCCGCGAAGACCAGCTCCCCGGGCTCGGGCCGGGCCGCCTGTTCACGCTCCGGCAGCGCGCTGCCGGTCATGAGCCGGGCCAGCTCGGCCGGGTCCAGGTCCGAGGCCGGGGCCAGGTTGCGGGCCACCACCCGGCCGCGCCGCAGCACCGTGACCTCGTCTGCGGTGCGGCCGATCTCCTCCAGCTTATGACTGATGAAGACCACGGCCCGGCCGCCCAGGGCCAGGGCCCGCAGCAGGGCATAGAGCTCGCGGGCCTCCTCGGGCACGAGCACCGAGGTGGGTTCGTCCAGGATGAGCACGGACGCGTCCCGGGCCAGGAGCTTCAATATCTCCACGCGCTGCCGCTCGCCCATGGACAGGTCCTCCACGCGGCGCTGCGGGTCCACGGCCACGCCGAAGCGTTCGGACAGGGCGCGGACCTCGGCGGCGTGGAGCAGGCGGCCCAGGGACAGGGACAGGTTCTCGGCCACGGTCAGCGGCTCCACCAGGAGGAAGCGCTGGTGCACCATGCCGATGCCCCGGCGCAGGGACTGGGCCGGGGAGGCGAAACGCACCGGGCGGCCGGAAAGGAGGATCTGGCCGGCGTCGGGCCGGTAGCGGCCCGAAAGCATGTGCATGAGCGTGCTCTTGCCCGCCCCGTTCTCGCCCAGCAGGGCGTGCACCCGGCCCGCGAAAAGATCCAGGTCCACGGCCTCGTTGGCCGTGAAGGGGCCGAAGCGCTTGGTCAGGCCCCGGCAGGAGAGCAGCGGCGCGGTCTGGGTCATGCGGAAAAAGGGGGGCCGGCGTCCCGGCCCCCCGGTTGCGGCTTTCCCGGCTAGTCCGGCAGCTTGCCGTTCACGCCCTGGACGAACCACTGCATGGTGAGCAGATCCTTGTCCGAGGCCTTCTGGCCCTTGGCGATGCGCTCCGCGCCGGACTGGTCCAGCACGGGCCCGGCAAAGGAGTTGTCCACGCCCTTCTCCATCTCGGCCTGCGCGGCCAGGACCTTGTCCTGCACGGCCTTGGGCACGGCCTTGCCGAAGGGCGACAGCCCCACGCCGTGGTCCTCGAGGCCGCCGAAGTACTCCACGGGCTTCCAGGTCCCGTCCAGGACCTTCTGCACCTGCTCGGTGTAGATGCGGCCCCAGTTGAAGGTGGTGGAGACCAGGGCGCAGGCCGCGCCGTAGCCGGCGGCGTCCATGCAGTAGCCGATGGCCGGGACGCCCTTGGCGCAGGCGGCCTTGGCGCTGTCGGCCGTGTCGGCCATCTGGCGGATGAGGTCGTGGCCCCGCCCGGCCAGGGTCTCGGCCAGGGTGGTCTCGTTCACCGGGTCGCGCCAGGCCTTGAGCCAGACCACGGTGTTCACCTTGGCCGGGTCGTGCTTGACCCCGGCCTCGCCCAGGCCGCGCAACTGGCCCAGGGTGAAGGCGTTGATGCCGCGCACCACCTCGGGAATGGGCTGGGTGGCCACGGTGCCCACGTTCTTGTAGCCCATGAGCCCGGCCATGTAGCCCGCCAGGTACTCGGCCTGCTCGATGCGCACCATGTAGGTGCCCATGTTGGGCCGGGTCTTGTAGCCCGAGCAGTGCATGAACTTCACGTTGGGGAATTCCCCGGCCACCTTGTACATGGCGTCCATGTGCGTGAAGGTGGTGGCGAAGATGATGTCGAAGCCCTGCTGGGCGTAGGTGCGGATGACCCGCTCGGAATCCGCCGGGCTCATGACGTTCTCGGTGTAGGAGACCTCCACCTTGTCGCCCAGGGCCTTCTGCATGTCCTGGATGCCGTGGTAGTGGGCCGTGGTCCAGCCCTGGTCGTTGATGGTCTCCAGGAGCACGAAGGCCACCCGGACCTTCTTGGCCGCGGCCCGGGCCTCCGGCGCGGCGGACACAAGCAGCGCGGCGGCGATGAGCGCCGCCAGAACCTTTTTCATACCCCTCACTCCTTGGTTGCAGCCCGCCCGGGCCCAAGACGGCCCGGCTCCCCATGGGCATGGCACAAGCCCCGTCTTTCTGGCAAGCCTCGCCTGGAACAATTCCTCGGGAAGCGACCGCCCGCCAGGAAAAAGTTGTGTCCCTGCCGTCTGTTCCTGTACAGAGGGAACGAAGCCCGCGCACTCTGGAATCCATTCCGGATTCCCCGCCGCGGCCCAGGAGCGCCCATGGGATTCAGCATCAAGGACATCCTCCACGGCAACGCCCGCCAGCTCCTCCACCTGGAGACCGACCCCGGCCTGGGCTGCACCGAGCCCGCGGCCATCGGCCTGGCCGCCGCCGAGGCCGCGGCCCTGCTGGGCGGCGCGGCCGTGGAGTCCGTCACGGTGGAAACCGACCCGAACATCTACAAGAACGCCATGGGCGTGACCATTCCCAACTCCGGCTCGCGCGCGGGCATCCCCCTGGCCGCGGCCATGGGCGCGGCGGCCGGGGACCCGACCCAGAGGCTCCAGGTCTTCGCAGCGGTCTCGGCCGGGGGCCTGGACAAGGCCCGCGACCTGGTGGCCCGGGGCAAGGTCAGCGCAGGCATCGCCCAGGACACCCACGGCCTCTTCGTGCGGGCCACGGTGACCGGCGGCGGCCACACGGCCCAGGCCCTGATCACGGGCCGCCACGACAACGTGGTGGAGCGCGTGCTGGACGGCCGCAAGCTGGACGGCGGCGCGGCGGCCGCGGCGGCCGCGGCGGGCGGCGGGGACGCAGGCCTGGAGGGGCTGGAGAAGTGGCTCCTGGACATGACCCTGGCCGACCTCGCGGACCTGGTGGACGACATGGACGCAAGCGACCTGGGCTACGTGCGTGAGGGCCTGGCCCTGAACACGGCCCTGGTGGAATACGGCCTGGCCCACGGCCCGGGCATCGGCGTGGGCCGCACCCAGCTGGGCCTGGTGCGCCAGGGCCTGCTCAAGAAGGACATGGTTCTCTGGGCGGGCATCCGCACGGCCTCGGGCATCGATTCGCGCATGGGCGGGGTTCCCCTGCCCGCCATGACCCTGGCCGGGTCCGGCAACCAGTGCATCGCCGCGGGCATTCCCGTGGTCTCGGCCGCGCAGTTCGCGGCCCTGGACGACGAGACCCTGGTGCTCAAGGCCGTCATGCTGAGCTACCTGGTGACCTGCTCCATCAAGGCGGGCGTGGGGCGGCTTTCGGCGCTCTGCGGCAGCGGGCTGGCGGGCGGCGCGGGCGTGGCCGCGGCCACGGCCTTCCTCTTCGGCGGCACGGCCGAGAAGATCGGCGGGGCCGTGAAGAACCACCTGGGCAGCTTCGCTCCCGTGTGCTGCGACGGGGCCAAGACCAGCTGCGCCCTCAAGGTGGGCGAGATGGCCGCCTCGGCCGTGAAGAGCGGGCTCCTGGCCCTCAACGGCTGCATCATCCGGAGCACCGACGGCATCGTGGACGGGTCCGCGGAACAGACCATGCGCAACCTGGCCGTGCTCTCGCGCCAGGGGCTCACGGGCCTGGACCCGGCCATCCTGGACATCATGCTGCACAAGCAGGCCTAGCAGAGCGCTGAAAACCCTTTTCCGCAGGCCGTTCAAAAACCGTGCGAATTTTTCAACGGCCGCCGAGGAACACCATGGCCGCCAAGAGCGCCCCGGTCTTCACCATGTCCCTGATGGTCACGGGCAACCTGCTGGGCGCGGGCATCCTGGCCCTGCCCGTGAACCTGGCCCCGGCGGGCATGATCCCGGCCGCCGCGGGCATCGTCCTGGTCTGGGCCATCATGCTGGCCAGCGCCTGGATCCTGGCCGGGGAGGACGACCTGATCCAGGGCGACTCCGGCGGCCTGCCCACCTTCTTCGGCACGAAGATGGGCCCGGCGGCCAAGTGGGTGGCCGTGGCCGCGGACCTGGTGGTCTTCTACGGCGTGCTCACGGCCTATCTCACGGGCACCACCACCATCCTCACCAACCTCTTCGTCCTGCCCGTGTCCCGGCCCGTGGCCACGCTCTGCTACTTCGTCATCGTGGCGGGGCTCACCGGCTTCGGCATGAGCCTCTTGCGGCGCTGCAACACGGCCATCCTGCTCTGCATGGGCCTGACCTTCTCGGCCCTGGTGGCCATGACCCTGGGCCACGTGGAGCCCGCCCGGGCCCTGCCCATGCGCTGGGGCTTTCTGCCCGCGGCCATGCCCGTGGCCCTCACCGCCTTCCTCTTCCACAACCTCATCCCCACCCTCTGCCGCGAGATGGGCGACCGCGGGGCGGCCCGCCGGGCCATCCTCTACGGCTCGCTCATCGGCCTGGCCATGAACCTGGCCTGGACCGCGGCGGTGTTCTGCTCCCTGCCCATGGAGGGGCCGGAAAGCACCTCCCTGCTCTGGGCCTTCAAGGCCAATCTCCCGGCCACGGTGCCCCTGTCCCTGCTGCTCGACTCCAAGCTCTTCACGGACATCGGGCTCATCTTCGCCATCCTCTCCATGAGCGCGGCCTTCCTGGCCAACGGCACGGCCCTGCAGGACTTCCTCCTGGACCTGACCAGCACGTACCTGCACACGCGCAGCAAGGCCCTGATCTGGGTCCTGGCCTTCCTGCCGCCGCTTCTCGTCTCGATCTTCTATCCGGGGATCTTCCTGGTGGCCATGAACGTGGTGGGCGGGGTGGGCATCTGCCTGCTCTTCGGCGTGCTGCCGAGCGTGCTGCTCCTGCGCCAGGGGCGGGGCGCGAAACGGGTCCTGGCCCTGGCCCTGCTCGGGCTGTTCGGGGCCGTGCTGGTCTTCGAGGTCTGCCAGCAGCTGGGGCTCACCCACATCAACCCGGACCTCAAGTACTGGTCCCAGTACACCGGGGTCTAGGGGGCGGGCTCCGGAGGCCTCAGCGCTCCGTCCGCCGGGCGCGCTCGAAATCCGCGCGCACCAGGGTGCGCATGGCCTCGGCCTCCGGGCCGCAAACCTGGATGGCGTCCCAGTCCGGCTCCCGGGGAACCTTTTGCAGAAGCAGGCCGTCCGGCCCGAACCAGTGCGGCAGCAGGCCTCCGAGAAAATACCCCCTGTGGCGCAGCAGCTCCACGGCCTGGGCCACGCCCGCGTCGCCCAGGTTCAGGAAGACCTGGACCAGACCCCCGCCGGCCTCGGCTTCGGCTGCGTGGACCACTCCGGCAAGATCCCTGCCGGCCCGGTGCACGGTCAAACGCATCAGCCCGCTCTCCGGGAAAAACTCCCGGTTCTCCACCGAGTCGCCCGCCCAGGAAGCCGGAGCAAGAACGTCCCGGGACACCCCCAGTTCCCTGTACAGCGCTTCGCAGAACTCCCGGTACGCTTCGGGCAGATGCACGGCGCAGGTGGAATTCCTGAACACCTTGAACATCAAGAACAGCGAGATGTTCCGGCCCGGGCCTCCTTCCCGAAGATAGGCGGCGGACGGCATGCATTCCAGCTCCAGGCCGGTGAAGGCCACGCCCTGGGAACAGAGCAGGTGCTGGGAAATCGGATGGTTGGCCGCCGCCTCGCCAAAGACCACGGCCATCTCGAGACGCCGGGGCAGGTTGCCGAACACTTCCCTGTTCAGCACAGTGGCCACGTTCCCCCTGCGGTAGCTCTTGAGGACCATGAGTTGCCCGGCCTCGTACACGTCGGGATTGGGGGGGTAGCGAAACAGCCCGGCGAGCCCCACCACCTCGCCCCGGGGGGTCCGGGCAACCAGGGTATGCTGGTCGTCCGTGGCGTTGCGGCGGACGATCTCTTCGGGGTCGTACACGTGTTCCAGCGGGAAGGCGTCGCCGTAGGTCTCCAGGTAGGCCTGGGCGATGCCCGGGGCGTCCTCGGGCCGGAACGGCCCGATGGAGACCTCCTGGCCGGGTTCGATCTCCCGCCGCGCCTCTCGCAGCATGCGGATCAGCTCCTCACGTCCCATGTCCGCCTCCCTGCGCCGCGCCCTCAGCGACCTACCTGGCCCACGGTCAGTTTCTGGTCCAGAAAATCCAGCGCCACGAAGCGCGGGGCGAAGACCGGCTCGCGGTCCAGCAGGCCCGTGCCCCGCAGCAGGCAGGCCAGGGCTTCGCAGGCCAGCAGCGTGTTGGCCGCCAGCCCGCCGATGGCCGTGGTGGGCAGGACGCCGGAGGCCAGCCCCCGCTCCATGCGCTCCATGACCGGCCGGTTGAAGAGGCTGCCGAGAAACGACGGCAGCAGGCCGCCGCCGCTGGATTTCTCTCCCGCGAGCCGCCAGAATTCCTCCGGCATCATGCCGCCCGGCTCGTGGCCCACCAGCAGGGCGCCGAAGCCGATGGCCCCGCAGGTGAGCATGGGCAGGCCGTGCCTTTCCAGCAGGGCCGGGGTCATGGCCTTGACCTCGCCCCCCTTTTCCACGTCGATGACGCCCACATAGAGGTCGGCCCCGGCCAGGAAGGGCTCCAGGTTGTCCGCGCGCACCCCTTCGGGGAACAGCTCCAGCTCCACGGCGGGATTGATGGAGCGGGCCAGCTCCGCATAGACCGCCAGCTTGGGGCGGCCCATGGTCTGGCCGAAGGCCGCGGCCTGGCGGTTCATGTCCGGCGGGTCGAACACCCCGTTCTCCGCCAGCCGGAAGCGGGTCACCCCGCAGCGGACCAGGGCCAGGAACGCGCCGCCGCCCACCCCGCCCAGCCCGGCCAGGGCCACCACCCGGCTGCGCAACACCGCCAGCCCCTGCTCGGTGAAGACCGGCGCGGCCCGGTTCAGGAATTCGGAGCTCACGCGCAGCCTCCCTGGTCTGCGCCGCAGTCGCACAGGGAAAAACGGGTTTCGCCGTGGGTCCTACGGTCGTCGTCGCCCAGGCCCAGGTCCCGGAGCAGCCCGGCCATGGCCTCGGGCTCGCGATGATAGCCCAGCTCCTCCACCTCGCGCAGGCCTTCCTCGCGGGAAAGCAGGCCGAAAAAGACCCCCGCGCCCACCTCCACGATGGACTGCGGGAAGGAGGTGGTGCGCATGTTCCTGAAACGCATGTACTGGCAGTAGTCCTTGACCTTCTCGATGCGGCAGCTGGTGTGCAGCAACCCCTTCTGGCCCGGCGGCATCCTCCAGTCCATCTCCCGGCGCATGAGTTCCGCCGCCTGGCTCCAGGAACCATATAGGTCGTTGGTCTTGAGCCGGAGGAACTGCGGCACGAAAACGGAGCCGTCCCGCCCGGCCCGCTCCAGGAAGCGGTCCAGGGGCCTGTAGATCGGGTCGAGGACCGCGCGGACGGAACGCTGATAGCGCATGTAGTCGGCCGTCAGGGAAAAGGGATCGGCCGGTTCGGGCGCACGGGCCGCAAGATCGAGGAACTGGAGGGTCTGCTCGCGCAGGGACGGCGGCGCGGCCCGGGACGGCTCCGTGCCGGATTGCAGGCTGCGCATGACATGGCTCACGACCGCCAGCTGGACCTCCTCCACCCCCTGCATGACCACGGGAATCCGCTCCTCCGCGGCCAGGGGGAAGAAGAGCGCGTGGGCCACCACGGGACAGAGGCAGGGCAGGCCCACGTTGCCGAACTGGGCGCGCATGGCGGCGCGCACGTCGTCCCAGGGCAGGGTCCGCTCCACCAGTTCCACGTTGGGCAGCAGCTCCAGGGCGCGGCGGACGTTCCCCCTGCAGGTCTCGTTGGTGTAGGGCATGTTCCAGGACGCTGCCAGGACCCGCAGCCCCAGCCGCTTGGCCAGGTGCCAGAGCAGGTAGGTGGAGTCCTTGCCGCCGGTGCACAGGACCATGGCGTCGAAGCGCGAGTCCTTGTTGGCCGCGGCGATCGACAGCAGCGCGGCGTCGTCCACCGCGTTGCGCGGCCCGGCGGCTCCGCCCTCCTGCCCGGCCCGCTCGTAGCACTGGCAGAAGGCGCAGACCCCGCGCTCGTCGAACTCCAGGCCCGGCAGCAGGTGGTCGTCGGCCACGCAGCGCACGCAGGTCTGCTTGCGCCCGGCCGTGGCCGGTTCGCGCCGGTCCTGCCGGTCCACCACCACGCCCTGCTCCACCAGTCCGAGGAACTCCGCGCTTTGGCGCACGGCCTCGGGCAGGCCGTCCAGGGCGGCCGAGCCGTCCAGCCCGGCCAGGACCCCGGCCAGTTCCGCGGACACGGGCAGCACCGACTCCTGGTGGCGCGGCGGATTGCGCAGCCCGTAATAGACCAGGGCCTTCCCCGTTCCGCTGTGGCGCAGCGCCCAGCGGTACTGCAGGACGGGATGTCCGGGCATCTTCATGAGAGCCTCGCTTCGGCGCGCCCAAGCCCCGCGCCCGGTTGCGGACGGGTCATTCCCGGTCCAGGGAGGTGCGGAAGGCCCGGGCGAAGGCCTCCATGGCCTCGCCCTGGGCCAGGGACACCCTGATCCAGTTGGGAAAACGGAAATTGGTCATGGTGCGCACCATGACCCCCTGCCGCATGAGCCGCCGGTACATCAGGGTGTCCGAAACCGGGGTGCGGACCATGATGAAGTTGCCGGCCCCGCCGATGTGCTCCAGGCCCAGGGCGTCGAACTCGCCGCGCAGGAAGTCCCGGGCCTGGGCCACCATGGCGCGGGTGGCGGCGATGTGCCCGGCGTCGTCGGCCAGGGCCGCCTCGGCCGCGACCTGGCCCGCGATGTTGACCGAATAGACGATGTGGCAGCGCCGCGCCACGTCCACCAGCTCCTGCGCGCCGCACAGATACCCCACGCGCAGCCCGGCCAGGCCGTACATCTTGGAAAAGGTGCGGAAGACCAGGACATTGGGATGGCGCTCCATGACCTCCATCCCGTCCGGAAAGCGCGGGTCGTCCACGAACTCCCGGTAGGCCTCGTCCAGGACCACCACCACGTCGCCGGGCAGCTGCGCCAGGAAGGCCTCCAGGGTCTCCCGCTCCCACCAGGCGCCGGTGGGATTGTTGGGATTGCAGAGGAACACGATCTTGGTCCGGCCATCGACCGCCGCCAGCATGGCCGCGGGGTCCAGGGCCCGGTCCAGCAGCGGCGTCAGGCGCGTCTCCAGGCCGGAGAAGCGCGCCACCCACTCATAGACCGCGAAGGTCTGCTCCGCCGTGACGATGGCGTCGCCGGGCTCGCAGAAGGACTTGATGACCGCGCCGATGATCTCGGTGGAGCCGTTGCCCACCAGGAACCGCTCGGCAGACTTGCCGAAGCGCGCGGCCAGGACCTGGCGCAGGTTGTAGCTGTCCCCGCTCGGATACTGCGCGGCCCGTCCGGCCTTCAGGACGGCCAGGGCCTCCCGGGCCAGGGGCGGCGGCCCCAGGGCGTTCTCGTTGTTGTTCAGGCGGTAGAGGCGCGAAACCCCGTACTGGCGCATGAGCACCGGATCGGGCCGGCTGGGCACGTAGCACTCGAACTCCCGCACGTGGGCCGGAATCCGCTCCAGCAGTGTGTTCATGTTCCACGCGGCCGGATCAGTGCGCGGCGTCGCCATGCTCGAACACCACCATGTCTGACGTGGCCCCGTGGGGCAGGAGCAGGCGCGGCTGGAAGCCCGCGGCCAGGATGGCCGGGGCCATGGCCGCCTGCCAGGCCTGGCCCAGGTCCAGGTGCAGGAAGATGTCCGGCGCGCCCTCGCGGACCAGGGCCTCCACGTGGCGGGCCAGGTTGGCGGCCAGGTCGCGGCCGTCCAGCAGGGGCCGCAGCACGGCCAGGCCCCGCCGCAGGTCCAGGTCCGTGGACAGCAGGGAGTGGGCCTCGCCGCCGTCGGGCTCCACGGGCAGGATCTCGCGGGCGAAGGCCAGGCGCTCGTATTCCTGGCGCAGGAAGGGCTCCAGCTCGGCGCAGGCCCAGATCGAGGCCCCCTCGTCCTCGCGCAGGGCGCGGAAATAGGACCGCTGCTCCACGGCCTCGCCGCCCTGGGTGCGGGTCACCGAGCCCAGGGGCTCGAAGTAGGCCTCGGGCAGGTCCTCCGTGGGCCGTTCGCTCACGGCGCAGACCGCCGGGGTGCGGGCCACCCGGGCCAGAAAGCCCTCCACCAGGCCCCGGGCGATGGCCGGGTCGCGGGCCTCGTCCAGGACGTAGGGGCCGGAAAAGGCCACGCTCAAACGCTCGGCCGGGGCGCGCCAGAGCATGAGCCCGGCGGGCCGCCCGGCCGCGTCGGCCAGGACCAGGGCGTCGTAGAGCCCGGCCTCCACCATGTCCAGGAGCCGGCCCGGCTCGGAAAAGCCGTGGGGACAGAGCCGCAGCGGATAGCGGCCCGCGGCGAGCATGGCCGCGTGGCGCAGGATGTCGCCCGGGGGATGGTCCAGGGGCGTGTAGGGCGGCTGAAGCCGTGGGGCCTGGCGCAGGGGCTCGGCCTGGGGGTAGTCGCGGTCCACCTCGGCCGCCAGCATGAAGCCGTCCGGGCCGCGGCGCTCCAGGCGGCAGCGGTCCGTGAAGCGCGCGGCCAGGAGCAGGCCCATTTCCCGCCCGTCCTCGGGCGCGATGCCGGCGGCGAAGTTCATGGCGCGCAGATCCAGGCTTTTGGCCCGGAAACGGAACTCGGCGCACAGGGCCGGGCCCCGGCGCCGCAAGGTCAGCCGGAGGGTCTCGCCGGGCGGGGTGTTGCAGCGCAGGTATTCGAAAAACTCCTCCACGGCCAGGGCCAGCCGGGGAGTGCGGCCGGGGCCCAGGTCCCAGGCCTTGCCCGCGGTCTCGGCCGCGGACACGGCCAGGGAGAGGAAGGAGGCCTCGGGCGGCAGTTCCAGAAAAACAGCCTGTGCGGCGTTCACGCTCATGGGCGCCTCGCAGGGATTCAGCCGAAGCTCAAGATCAGTACGTTGACTCCATCGCGACGCTCGTAGCGGGCGTGGCTGGCCACGGTCTTGATGAAGAACACGCCGAGTCCGCCCGGGCTGCGTTCGTCCAGGCCCGCGTCCAGGTCCGGGGCCGCGGTCTGGGTCAGGGGGTCGTAGGGGCCGCCCCAGTCCGTGATGCTCAGGGCGAAGGCCCCGGGCTCGCCGGGCAGGGGACAGGCCACCTCCACGTCGCCCGCGCCGTCAGGATACGCGTATCCGAAAACATTGACCAGGGCCTCCTCCAGGGCCAGCTCCACCTTGGGCAGCAGGGCCGGGTCCAGGATCCTGGCCGCCTCGGCGTCCACGAACAGCCGCAGGGGCTCCAGGCTCTCCAGCCGCGCTGGCAGGCGCAGGCTGCGGGTGGGCGTGGCCACGCCGCCCTGCCCCTGGAAGCGCAGGGCCAGCATGGTGATGTCGTCGGACTGCTCGGCCCCGCCGGTGAAGGCCCCGATGGCGGCGCCCACGGCCTCGATCATCTCCCGCGCCGTGTTCCCGGCGGGCAGGCTGGCCAGGCGCTCCAGCAGGCGGTCCTCCCCGAACAGGCCGCCCTCGGCGTTCATGGCCTCGGTGACCCCGTCGGTGTAGAGGAACAGGGTGTCGCCCGGGGCCATGGTGAAGCGCTCGGTGGTGTAGGCCAGGCCGGGCATGGCCCCGGCCACGGGCTCGCGATGGGTGGGCAGGTACTCGGGCGCGGCCCCGGCGCGCGCCAGCACCGGCGGGTTGTGTCCGGCCGAGGCCCAGGCCACCTCGCCCCCGGCGATGTCCAGGATGCCGCAGAACACGGTGACGAACATGCAGGAGTCGTTCTCCGTGGAGAGGTCCTCGTTGACCCGGGCCAGGAGTTCGCCGGGCTCCAGGCCCTGGGCGGCCACGGCCTTGAGCAGGGTCTTGGCCACGGCCATGAAGAAGGCCGCGGGCACGCCCTTGCCCGAAACGTCGCCCACCACGAAACAGAAGCGCTCCCCGGCGAGCAGGGAGAAGTCGTAGAAGTCGCCGCCCACCTCGCGGGCCGGCACGATGCTGGCGTAGAGGTCGAACTGCGGGTGGTCCGGGAAGGGCGGAAAGGTCTTGGGCAGGATGCCCATCTGGATGTCGTGGGCGATGCGCAGCTCGCTCTCGATGCGCTCCTTGGCCGCGGTGGTGCTGGTCAGGTTGCGGATGTAGTCCTTGAGCGAGGCGGTCATGTGGCCGAAGGCCAGGGTCAGGTCGCGCACCTCGTCGTCGCTCTGCACCTCGGGCAGGGCGGCGTCCAGGCGTCCTGCGGCGATCTCCCCGGCGGCCACCGAGAGCCGCCGCAGGGGCCGGGCGATGGAGCGGCCGATGGCCGCGGCCATGGCCGCCAGCGCCAGGAAGCCCAAAAGGCCCATGCCGCCCGCCACCAGGGTCATGCGGTTCACGTCGGCCAGCAGTTCGTCGCGGGGATAGAACACGCCCAGCGACCAGCCGTTGCTCGGCAGGGGCGCATAGAACAGGAAGCCTTCCCGGCCCGTGGACGGCGCGGTCACGGCCACGAAGCGCGTGCCGCCCCGGATCATGTCCCGGCCGATCTCGCGGATCTGCTGGTCGCCCGCCATCTCGGCCTGGGTGAAGATGGTCTCGTTGAGCACCAGTCTCATGTCCGGGTGGCTCACATAGACCCCGCTGCCCGAGACCAGAAAGGCGAACCCGGTCTGGAGCACGCGCACCTCGGAGATGATGCGCCGCAGCCATTCCAGGGACACGTCCACCGTGACCACCCCGGCGAAACGGCGCTCGCCGTGGTCCTCGCGGTAGAAGGGCACGGCGTAGGTGGTCATGAGGATGTTGCCGCCGCCCTCGTCGAAATAGGGCTCGGTCCAGACCGGTTTGCCGAGTTCGTGGGGCAGCAGGTACCAGTCCTGGTAGAAGTAGCGGTAGTTGGCCCCGCCCAGCATGGTCTCGCGGATCTCCCCGCCGTGGCGGTAGAGGTAGGGCGAGTAGTAGAGCTGCTTGGAGTCGAAGGAATAGGGCTCGAAGGCCACGGCCGTGCCATAGACCTCGGGCGTGTCCGTCAGCAGGCGGCGGCAGAGCTTGCGGATCTCCTCGGCGCTGACCGGGCCGTTCTCCAGGGCGTAGGCCGCGCTCCAGGGCACCTTCTGCAGGCCGGCCAGCACGGACTCGATGCGGTTCACCGTGGCCTGGGCCTGGTTGCGGGCGTTCTCCTCCACCTTGTCCAGGAGCATATTGCGGGAGACCATGTAGCCGTAGGCCGAGACCCCGCCGAGCACGGCCGCCGCGCCCAGCAGCACGAGCAGGGTCAGGCGCAGGAACACGCCGCGCAGCCGCCTCATGGCAGGGCCTCCCGGGTGAAGCGCTCGTAGGTGAGCGCGAAGGGGATGAGCCCCCGCTCCAGGAGCACCGAGGCCGTGCGCTGGTAGTCCAGGCGGTCCAGGCGGCCCAGGCGGTCCTCCCGGCCCGGGGGCAGGATGATGTCGCGCATGCGCGCCAGCATCCACTTCTGGTGGGCGCGGTTGGCCGGGACCCGGGCCTCGCGCATCTGCGCCAGCACGATCTCCAGGGCCTCGTCCGGGTGGTCGAAGGCGTAGCGCCAGCCCTTGAGGGTGGCCCCCACCACGGCCCGGCACAGGTCCGGGTCCTGCTCCCAGGTGCGCTCCAGGCAGTAGATGCCGTCCTCCGGGAAGTTCAGGCCCATGTCCGCGAAGAAGAACACGGTGAGCTCGTCGGCGTCGATCCCGGCGGAAAGCAGGGTGTGGTACTCGTTGTACCACATGGCCGAGGCCGCGGCCACGCCGCCGCGCAGGAAAAGGTTCAGGCTGAAGCCCTGGGGCACCACGTCCGGCACGATGCCCAGGCGCTGGAACAGTGCCATGGGCTGGAGCTGGAACTCGTTGTCCCAGAGGCTCACGCGCCTGCCGTCCAGGTCCTTGGGCTCGCGGATGCCCGAGTCGCGCCGGGCCACGAGCATGAGGGCCGAACGCTGGACCAGCTGGGCCAGGTGCACCAGGGGCATGCCCTCGGAGCGGCGCTGTATGCCCGTGGCCAGAAACATGGTGGCGAACTCCACCGCGCCCCTGGCCAGCTCGCGCGAGGCCAGGATGTCCGGCCCGCCCGCGCGGATGGTCAGGTCCACCCCGGCCTCGCGGTAAAAGCCCTTGTCCCGGGCCACGTAGAAGCCCGCGAACTGCGCCTGGGGCAGCCACTGGAGCAGGAGCACGGCCTGCTTCTCGGCCCGGGCCGGGACCGGAAGCAGGGTCAGGAGCAGAAGAAGGCACAGGGCCGGGCGCGTTTTCGGCATGGGTCCACCTGTTGCGGGGATGGAATCAAGGGCCAAGAGTACACGCAACGAGCCCTGCCTGTCCATGGCGGCAGGCTGCGGGTGAACGCTTTCCGGTCAGCCGGGCAGGGGCTGGGGCTTGCCGTCCACGGTGCCGCCCAGGCCTTCGGGCGCGCAGCTCAGGGCCAGCTCCTGGAGCTGCTCCAGATAGGGACGGGAATAGTCCAGGTAAAAGGCCAGGGCCTTGGAGAAGTCCTTGCCCACCAGGCCGTCCAGGAAGAGCTGGCTGATCTCCTTGGCCTCCAGGAGCACGTACTGGGAGAGCAGGAAGATCGTGCGCTCTTCCTGGGTCATCTCGCGCAGGCAGCGGCGCAGCACGCTCTTGGCCCGCGGCTGGTACCACCAGAAATAAAGCAGGTCCAGGGCGTTCACGGCCACGATCTTGTCGAAGTCGCGGCCCTCGGAGGCGATGGTGGAAAGGAACTCCTTGGGCGACTCCAGCATGCGCAGCACGTCCTGGCGCGGAAAAAGCACCTCCAGCCGGGCATAGACCCGGAAGATCTGCTCGATCTTGCCGCTGTAGTCCCACTGGCGCATGCGCATGTTCTGGTCCCGGTCGGCCAGGCCCTCGATGACCGCGGCCACGGTGTCCGAGGCGGCCTTGGAGATGATGGCCGCCCACTTCTGGAGCATGGCGGCGGCCTCCACGGGGGCCAGGCCGCTTTCGCGCAGCCCCTCCCAGGCCAGCCAGTTGAGGCCCACGGCCAGGGGGATGGACAGCACCGAGCGGAAGAGGTTGGCGAAGGCCGCGGTCCGGGGCAGGCCCCGGAACAGATTGTGGCTCATGAGGTAGAGACCGTTGGCCAGGGCCATGAAGGCGTAAAGTTCGGTGGGGCTGGTGGCGGTGGTGATGCCGAAGCCCTGGTCCAGGATCTCGGTCTTCACCAGCCAGTCCAGCAGCGGCACGGAAAATCCGGTGTAGAGGAGCGAGTCGGCCACCCGTTCCCAGCTCACGAAGTCCTTCCAGCGCACCAGGGGCGAGCGGTGCAGGCCGCCGGACCCGAGCACGGACTGGATGATGTTGCGCACCCCGGTGATGGCGAACCAGATGAAGGCCCCGCCCCAGGCCAGGACCCACCATTGCTTGGTCAGGAAGAAGGTCAGGAAGGCCGGGATGAAGCCCAGCAGGATCTTGAGCGCGTTCTTGAGCCAGCTGTTCAGGTACTTGAGCGGCAGGGTGCGTCCGGACTCCGGCGCGGCGCAGGGCGCGAACACGCACGGGGCCTCCTTCTGGACCCCGCCCAGGGTGTAGATGTTGCTCTCCTCGGGCTCGGACGCTGCATAGTCCGGGATGACCCAGTCGCGGCTGCGCCTGCCGAACAGGAAGCCGCCGCCGGGCAGGCGCTGGAGCAGGCGCAGCAGGGGCCGGGTCAGGGCGCTGGCGCCCTCGGCCGGGCGGCGGGTTTCGCGCAGGAAGGCCGTGGCCCGCACCGGGATGCGGCGGCGCATGGAGCGGGGGTCGTCCAGGGCGCGCTGGGCGCGCGGCGGCAGGGTTTCGCGGATGACCAGGCCCATGCCGTGGAGGCGGTGGGACTGGCCCGTGGAGTCCGTGCCCACGCGGGATCGCAGGGGCGTGTGCTTGTAGTAGGCCAGGAAGCCCGGGATGTCGCAGAGGATGCGCTCCAGGGTGCGGCGGCGCTCGGCCGCATCCGGGGCCGCGGAGCCGTCCACCTCGGCCAGGACCTTCTGGACGAAGCGCTTGAAGCGGACCACGTTCTGGGAGTTGATGGCCGCCTGGAGCTCCAGGATGCGGCTGTTGTCGCAGGCCTTGCCCGTGGCGTAGTCCTTGAGGTTGAAGATCTCCAGGTGGGTGATGCGGCCCTGGCAGCCGTAGAGGATCTCCAGCACGTCCTCGGCCCGCAGCCGGGCCAGGCTCAGAATGAGCCGGAAGCCGCCGTGGAGCTGGGTCAGGCCCTCGGCCAGCTCGGCCGGGCCCAGGGTCAGGAGCCAGGGGACCTCGGGCCCGTCGGCCGGGGTGTTGGGATCGGGCAGGTCCGGATTCCGCGAGGGCTGCAGGTAGTCCTCGATGAGGCCCTCCGGGGTCAGCTCGTTCATGTCCCGCACCAGCCGGTCCAGGGCCTCGCGCTCCGGGGTTCCGGCCAGGGCGCAGTAGGCCGAAAGGCGCTCGGCCCGCGCCTGGAACAGAGGCTGAAGCGCATCGTGGATGAACTTGCCCAGGTGCAGGAGCGAGGCCTGGCCCGTGCCTATGGAGGCCAGGAAGGCCTCGCGGTCCAGGGGCTCCATCTGGATGCCGAAGCGCTCGTTCAGGGCCAGGCGGTGGCTGCTGTTGAAGCTCTCGAACACGCGCAGCACGTAACGCTGGTGGTAGCGGCTCACCTTCTGGCCCTCGGCCATGAACGCGGCCACCTGGGGATCGGCCAGGAAGCGCAGGTATTCCTGGGTGTCGGTATTGTCGCGCGAGCCCAGGATGAGCTTCAGGTAACGGCCGCGGAAGCGCGGCGAGAACTCGATGCCGATGCGCACGTTCATGCCCATGATCTCGGCGGCTTCCAGCAGCTCCTCGGCGACCTCCTTGGTCACGTAGTTGTAGTAGATCACCGTGAGCCGCCGGATGCCCTTGATCCAGGCGTCCATGATGAGGTGGGTGGCGGACTTGCGGCCCTTGGTGTTGGCGTCGTGCACGTGGTCGTCGAAGGCCACCTGGTTCCACTCCTCGGGCATCTCGATGAGGTGGAACTTCTCGAGCTGGGCGTGGACCACGCGGGGCTTGCCCGTGGCTGCGGAGCGGAAGTCGCGGGCCAGCTTGAGCTGGCGCAGGTAGTCGCCCTGGCTGCGCACCAGCTCCTTCATGATCTGGAGCAGCACGCGGGCCGTGTTGCGGCGCAAGGAGTTGGTGCCCGTGGTGAGCACCTCGTCGTGCAGGGAGCGCAGGGCGTTGAGCCGGTCCTCGGTGCGGCCGGTCTCCAGGGAGCCCAGCAGGTGGATGACCGCGTAGGCGATGCGCAGGCCCTTGGTGGCGGCCATCTCCTTGATGCCGTGGGGGTGGAGGTAGGAGGAGAGCAGGCGCTTGAGGCCCGGCGTGTCCTTCCTGTTCAGCACATCGTTGACGATGTTCAGCAGGTCCAGATCGCGGGCGTCGAAAAAGCCGCGCGGAATGCTGTGGAAATGCCGCATTTCCATTGGTCGCCGGCCCCGCTCCGGCCGGGCCGTTCCGCGGGGCTCCCCTTCCCGCGGCCCGTCCCGTGCGGATTTGCTAACGCCATGTCGCAGTTGGCGTTCTTTTTTTCACAATCTCGACGGCTTTTGTCCGTCTGTCAAGGATAAAGATGGTCCGGGGCCGCCCCGGCGCGGCGAAACCAGGGGTCCGGGCCTTGCCCGGAAGCCGTTTTTTTACGAAGATGCCCCCGGACACGCGGGAGGGACCATGCTGCACGTGGCCATGGGCCAGGCCGAAGGGCTGACCCTGCTGGACGCGGCGCGGGCCGCCGTGGACGCGGCCGCCGCGCGGCTGGGCCACGGCAGGCCCGTGGCCGGGCTGCTCTTCACCTCGTTCTACGAAGGGGACTTCGCCGCGGCCCTGGACCTGGTGCGGCAGGCCTTCGGCCCCCTGGAGCTGGCGGGCTGCACCTCGGACGGCGAGGCCTCCTCGGACTCGGGCTTTTCCGAGAAGTCCTGCGCCCTGCTCCTGTTCTGGAGCCAGGGCCTGGAGGCCGCGGCCGGGCTGGCCACGGACTTCTCCGCCGACCCCGAGGGCAGCCTGGCCCGCGCCGTGGCCCTGGCCCGGGCCCGGCTCTCCGGCCCGGAGACCCTCTGCCTGGTCCTGCCCGATGGGCTCTCCACCATCGGCATTCCCCTGGACCGCCTGCTCCAGAAGGTCCTGGGGCCGGACCTGCCGGTCTTCGGCGGCACGGCCGGGGATGGCTTCCTGTTCCGCCGCACCTGGCAGTTCTGCGGCGCCGAGGCCGTCACCGACGGCTGCGCCTTCCTGCTCCTGCGCGGCCCCCTGGTCCTGTCCCACGGCGCGCGCTGCGGCTGGAAACCCCTGGGCCGGGCCTTCCGGCTCACCGAGTTCCAGGGCAACGAGGTCCGGCGCATCGAGGATCAGCCCGCCCTGGAGTTCCTGGCCCGCTACCTGGGGCCGGACACCTCGGAATACAGCCAGTTCCCCCTGGCCGTGTTCCCGGAGGACGGCGACGGCAGGACCTTCTTTCTGCGCGACCCGGTGTTCATCAACGAGGCCGACGGCAGCATCCGCTTTGTGGGCAACTTCCCGGAGCGGGCCAGGATCCGCTTTGCCGAGGCCGGCCGCGACGACATCGTGGCCGCGGCCCGCGAGGCCCTGGAACGGGCCGTGGACGGACTGCCGGGCCGGCCCGAGCTGGTGCTCTTCTTCTCCTGCGCCTCGCGCCGCCGCATCCTGGGCACGCGCGCCCCGGAGGAGCTGGACGTGCTGGCCGAAAAGGCCCCGGGCGTGCCCTGGTTCGGCTTTTACACCTACGGCGAGATCGGCTCCCTGGACCATCCGGCCGGGGCCTGCTTCTTCAACGACACCTTCGTGGCTCTGGCCCTGGGGAGCGCGGACCATGAGCGCTGACCGCGAGGCCCTGCTGGCCCGCCTGGCCGGACTGGAGCGGGAAAACCGGGCGCTCCAGGCCAAGATCCGCCTCCTGGACGAGGGCCGGGCCAAGCAGGAGCGCATCGCGGACACCCACCGCAGGCTGCTGCGCTGCGTGAACCGCGACTACGAGGAATCCCTGGCGGTCATCGAGCGCCAGCACGCCGACGCCCTGCGCCTCACCGCCGAGCTGACCCGCTACCGCAACGAGCTCCAGGACCTGGTGGCCGAGCGCAGCGCGGCCCTGCACCAGGCCAACGAACGGCTGCGCAACCTCTCGCTCAAGATCCTGGCCGCCCAGGAAACCGAGCGGCGCTGGCTGTCCATGGAGCTGCACGACGGCGTGCTCCAGTCCCTGGCCGCCGTGCACATCTTCCTCCAGACCGAGCTCCAGGGCCTCGCCAGCCGGCTGCCGGAGCAATCCTTCGACAAGCTGCGCCTGGCCGCGCGCACCGTGGGCGAGGTCATGCGCGACATGCGCGAGGTGGTGGCCAGCCTGCGGCCGCCCATGCTCGACGACGTGGGCCTGGAGGCCGCCCTGCGCGCCCTGGTCAAGAAGTGCCTGCTGCCCTGCCCGGCCATTCGCGCGCGCATCTCCATCGAAGTGGGCGACACTGGACTGCACGAAGAGCAGAAGATCATCTGCTACCGCATCCTGCAGGAGGCCCTGAGCAACGCGGCCCGCCACAGCCGCGCCCGCAACCTGTGCGTGGAGGTGAGCCGGGATTCCGGCGGCCTGGCCGTGCGCGTGCAGGACGACGGGGTGGGCTTCGATCCGGCCGCATCCCGGCTGGAAGGCGTGGGCATCGAGAGCATGCGCGAGCGGGTCCGCCTGCTGGGCGGCAGCTTCCAGCTGGAGGCCGCGCCGGGCCGGGGCGTGCGCCTGAGCGCCTTTCTGCCCTGCGCCGTGACGCCCGAAGAGTCCTGAAGCGCCTTACGCGCCCGGCTCCCCTTCCCCGTTCCCCCGCTTGAAGATCCGCTCCAGCCGCTTCTGCAGCCGGTCCAGGTAGATGTAATAGACCGGCGTGAGATAGAGGGTCAGGAGCTGGGAGACCATGAGCCCGCCCACCACGGCCAGGCCCAGGGGCCGCCGCGATTCCGCGCCCGCGCCGAAGCCCACCGCGATGGGCAGGGTGCCCATGAGCGCGGCCATGGTGGTCATCATGATGGGCCGGAAGCGCACCAGGGCGCCGTCGTGGATGGCCTGTTCCGCAGTCTTGCCCGAATGGCCCGCCTCCACCGCGAAGTCGATCATCATGATGGCGTTCTTCTTGACGATGCCGATGAGCATGATCACGCCCACGAAGCCGTAGATGTCCAGGTCCAGGCGGAAGAGGAGCAGCGTCAAAAGCGCGCCCACGCCCGCCGAGGGCAGGCCCGAGAGGATGGTCAGGGGGTGGATGAAGCTCTCGTAGAGCACGCCGAGCACGATGTAGATGACCACGATGGACAGGACCACCAGGGCGATCAGGCCCTTGAACGAGGCCTGAAAGGCCTGGGCCGTGCCCTGGAAGCTGGTGGCGAAGGTGGCCGGAAGCATCTCCGAGGCCAGCTCCTGCACCCGCGGCATGGCGTCGCCCAGGGCCACGCCCGGGGCCAGGTTGAAGGACACCGTCACCGAGGGCATCTGGCCCGTGTGGTTGATGGACTGCGGCCCCACGCCTACGCCCACCTTGGCCAGGGCGTCCAGGGGCACCAGGGCCCCGTTCTTGGAACGCACGTAGAGCAGGGACATGGCCGCGGGATCGGCCTGGTAGCGGGGCAGCAGCTCCAGGAGCACGGGGTAGTCGTTGGTGGAGGCGTAGATGGTGCTCACCTGCCGCGAGCTGAAGGCCGAGGACAGGGCGTCCTCGATCTGGTAGGCCGAGACCCCCAGGGCCGAGGCCCGGTCGCGGTCGATGTCCAGCGTCACCTCGGGGTTGGATATCTCCAGGTCGCTGTTCACGTCCTGCAGGCCGGGCACGTCGCGCAGCCGGGCCTCGAAGGCCTGGGCGTACTGGTAGAGCTCGTCGGTGTCCGGGTTCTGGAGGGTGAACTGGTACAGGGCGCGGGAGGAGCGGCCGCCGATGTTGATGGACGGCGGCACCAGGAGCGAGACCCGCAGACCCTGCACCGAGGCCAGTTTGGCCCGCATCATCTGGGTGAATTCCTGAGCCGAGAGCTTGCGCTGGTCGCGCGGCTTGAGCTGGATGATGATGCGGCCATTGTTGCCCGTGGCGTTGGGGCCGCCCGCGCCCACCAGGGAGGTGAACTGGCCCACGTTGGGGTCGGCCAGGAGGATGTCGTTGACCTGCTTGTGCCGAGCCACCATCTCCTCGTAGGACACGCCCTGTTCGGCCAGGGTGAAGGCCGAGACCTGGCCGGTGTCCTCGGAGGGCAGGAAGCCCTTGGGCGTGACCACGAAGAGCCAGCCGGTGAGGGCCAGGAGCCCGAAGGAGGCGTAGAGCACCAGGCGGCGGCGCCGGAGCACCCAGCGCAGGGTCACGTCGTAGAGCTGCAGGGAGCGCTCGAAGAAACGCTCGGAAACCTCGTAGAAGCGGCCCTTGGGCCGTTCCTCCTGGCCCGGGACGTGGGGTTTGAGCCCCACGGCGCAGAGCATGGGCGTGAGGCTTAAGGACACGAAGCCGGAGATGAGGATGGAGGCCATGATGGTCACCGAGAACTCGTGGAAGAGCCGGCCCACCACGCCGCCCATGAAGAACACCGGGATGAACACCGCGGCCAGGGAGATGGTCATGGAGATGATGGTGAAGCTGATCTCCCGGGAGCCGTCGATGGCCGCGCGCCAGGGCTTCTTACCCATCTCCAGGTGGCGCACGATGTTCTCGAGCATGACGATGGCGTCGTCCACCACGAAGCCCACGGAGAGCGTGAGCGACATGAGCGAGATGTTGTCCAGGGAGAAGTCCATGAGGTGCATGACCGCGAACGTGCCCACGATGGACATGGGCAGGGCCAGGGAGGGGATGATCGTGGCCCGCAGGTTGCGCAGGAACAGGAAGATCACCAGGATGACCAGGCAGACCGTGAGCGCCAGGGTGAACTTCACGTCGCGCACCGAGTCGCGGATGGACACCGAGCGGTCGTAGAGCACGTCGATCTTCACCGAGCCCGGGATCTGGGCGCGGATCTTGGGCATCAGGGACTTGATCTCGTCCACCAGGGCCACTGTGTTGGTGCCGGGCTGGCGCTGCACGGCCAGGACCAGGGCCGGAACCCCGTTGAACCAGTTGCCGCGCTTGTTGCTCTCCGTGCTGTCGAAGATCTGGCCCAGGTTCTCCAGGCGCACCGGCGAGCCGTTGCGGTAGGAGACGATGAGCGGCCGGTAGCCGTCGGCGCGCATGATCTGGCCCTCGGAGCGCACGGTGTAGGCGCGGCTGGCGCCCTCCATGGTGCCGGTGGGCAGGTTCACATTGGCCTTGGCCACGGCGTCGGCCACCTCGTCGATTCCCAACTGGCGGCTGGCCAGGGCCTCGGGGTCCAGCTGGATGCGCACCGCGTACTTGGACGAGCCATAAACGTTGACCAGGGCCACCCCGTTGATGGAGGAGATGCGCTGGGCCATGAGCGTGTCGGCATACTCGTTGAGCTGCCACAGCGGCATGGTGTCCGAGGACACGGCCAGGTAGTAGATGGGCTGGTCCGCGGGGTTGACCTTGCGCATGTACGGCGGCGTGGTCATGTCGTCGGGCAGCTTGCGGCTGGCCACGGAGATGGCCGACTGCACGTCCAGGGCCGCGCCGTCCAGGTTGCGCTCCAGGTTGAACTGGAGCGTGATGCGCGTGGTGCCCAGGGTGTTGGTCGAGCTCATGGAGTCCAGGCCCGCGATGGTGGAGAACTCGCGCTCCAGGGGCGCGGCCACCGAGGAGGCCATGGTCTCGGGCGAGGCCCCGGACAGGGTGGCCGTGACCTGGATGGTGGGGAAGTCCACGTTGGGCAGGTCGGACACCGGCAGGGACCGGTAGGCCATGACGCCGAAGATGAGGATGCCGAACATGACCAGGATGGTCATGACCGGCCGGTTGATGAAAACCTGCGACGGGTTCATGGGGCCTTGCCCCCGGCGTCCGTGGCCGGGGCCGCCTGGGCCGGGGCCGCGGCCGGCGTGGACTCGGACGATTTGGCCGCCGGGGCCTGGTCCTTGGCCATGGTCACCTGCACGGCCGCGCCCGGAGTCAGGCGGATCTGGCCCTCGGTGACCACGGTCTCGCCGCCGGACAAGCCGTCCTCAATGATCGTGAACTCGTCCACGATGGCCCCGGCGGTGACGCTGCGCATCTCGACCGTGTTCTTGTCCGTGACCACGAAGACGAAGGCGCCCTTGCTGCCGGGCTGCACGGCCCGCGAGGGCACCAGCACCGCGCCCTGGCGCGAGTCCAGGTTGAGCGTGGCGCGCACGAACTGGCCGGGCCAGAGCAGGAGCTTGTCGTTGGGGAACACGGCCTTGAGCTTGATGGTGCCGGTGTTCTTGTCCACGGTGTTGTCCAGGGAGGCCAGGACGCCGGTCTCCAGGTAGCCGCCGCCCGAGGCCTCGGCCTGCACGGGCAGGGAGCCCTGGCCCATGCGCCGGAGGATCTCGGTGACGTACTGCTCGGGCACGGCCAGGGCCACGTAGATGGGCCGGATCTGGTTGATCACGGCCAGGTCGCGGTCGTCGTTGGCCTTGATCACGTTGCCCAGGGTCACCTGCACGTGGCCCACGCGGCCGTCGATGGGCGCGCTGATGAGCGTGTAGGAAAGGTCCAGCTGGCGGCTCTCCAGCTCGGCCTCGTCCACCTTGAGGGTGGCGGCCAGGCTGCGGGCGTTGGCCTCGGTCTGCTCGAACTGGTCGCGGCTGATGACGTTCTTCTCAATGAGTCCGGAGTAGCGCCGCAGGTCCTCGTTGGCCTTCTTGAGCAGGACCTGGTCGCGCTCCAGCTTGGCGCGGGACTCGCGCACCGCGGCCTCGAAGGGCCGGGGGTCGATGCGGAAGAGAGGGTCGCCTTGGCGCACGTCCTGGCCGTCCTGCACGTACTGCTCGGCGATCTGCCCGCCCACGCGGGTCTTGATGGCCACGGAGCTGTAGGCCTCCACCGTGCCCACGGCCTTGATGGACACGGGCACGGTACGCTTCTCGGCCATGGCCGCGGTCACGGCCAGGGGTTTCCTGCCGCCCTTCTCCTCGCCGCCGCAGGCGGCGAGGAGAAGGGTGCAGAGGACCAGCGCGGGGAACAACAGGCGATGGAAACGGAGGGACATAGGGTGCTCCTGGGAGCGTGGGGGCGCGGTTGGGTTCACGGGGCGGTCAGGCTCTCTTATAGCCGCGGATGGCGGCCAGGGAAAAGGCCAGGATGTGGTCGGTGAGGTCTTCGATGCCCTGGCGGTCCAGGCGCAGTTCGGGATAGACCCGGGTGACCACGGCGCGGGCGCGGTAGAAGTGCTGGCATTGGGCCGCGATGCTCACCCCGCAGAGGAGCACCTCCCCGGCGTTCAGCTCCGCTCCGGCCAGCTGGCGAACCAGCTCCCGGAGCATGAGCGCCAGGGGCCGGATGGCCTGCTCCACGATCTGGTCCAGGGCCTCGGTGGGCTCGAACATCTCGCGGGTCATGAGCTTGCCGAACCAGGAGGAACGGCCCTCGTCGTGCAGGCGCATGAGGTAGGAGCGGATGAAGGCCCGCAGCCGGTCGGTCGGCGAGGCGTCCGCCGGCAGGCCCGGGTCCGGGGGATAGTTGCGCAGGCTCTCCTCGAAGGAGTAGCGCAGCAGTTCCTCGTAGAGCCGCTTCTTGCCCCCGAAGTAGTACTTCACCGAGGCCACGTTGGCCCCGGCCCGGGCGCAGATTTCGCGCACGGTGGCTGCCCGGAAGCCTTTGCGGGAGATGATCTCGCCCGCGGCCTTGAGCAGTCTGAAGCGGGTTCCGCCCTGGTCCATGGCATCCTCCCGGCCTGCGCGCAGACCGGATGAAACAACTGTTTAGGACTGGAAACCGTGCCTGTCAAAGCCTTTATGGGTCACGACCCCCGGATGCCATGAAAATATAACGAACAATTTTTGTCAAATATGTAAAGGTTGTGTCGTATATTTTTCATAGATTAGTACAAAAAAGTAAATCCGCATTCAAACGGCGCCCCACGGGAGCGCCGGCTCCAGACTCATTTAGTCATGCATTTCAGCCGGGTGACGAAAACGAACCTTGGGCGCACGGAAAAGGGTCTGTTGGGCATCCCTCTTGCAACGCCCGGCCCATGTCCACCTCCTCCCTGAGCAGCCTCAAACTCCAGGTGCTGTCGGCCATCTGCCAGCGCATCGACAAGGCCCTGGACCTGGAGGAGACCCTGTCCGAGGTCCTGCGGGTCCTGTCGGAAACCCTGAGCATGAAGCGGGCCACCGTGACCCTGGCGGACCCGGATTCCGGCCGCCTGGTCATCAGCGCCTCCCACGGCCTCTCGCCCGAGGAGCGCGCCCGCGGGGTCTATGACCTGGACGAGGGCGTCACCGGACTCATCTTCCAGACCGCCAAGCCCTATGTGGTGCCGGACATCCGCCAGGAGCCCCTGTTCCTGGACCGCACCGGCTCCCGCCAGCTGGAAAAGGGCCGGGTCTCCTTCGTGGGCGTGCCCATCATGCTCCACGGCCGGCCCATCGGCGTGCTCAACGTGGACCGCCTGTTCGGGGACCACGTGTCCTACGAGGAGGACCTGGACTTCCTGACCATCGTGGCCACGCTCATCGGCCAGTTCCTGAGCCTCAACGAGCAGGTGCGCGCCCGCGAGGAGGCCCTGGTGCGCGAGAACGTGTCCCTGCGCTACCAGATCTCGCGCGAGCGCCGCGGCCCGGCCATCGTGGGCAAGAGCCAGGCCATGCAGGAGGTGGAGCGCCAGATCGGCAAGGTCGCGCCCACCCGGGCCACGGTGCTCCTTTTGGGCGAGTCCGGCACGGGCAAGACCCTCATCGCCCGCATCATCCACGAGATCTCGGACCGCAAGGCGCACCCCTTCATCAAGGTGAACTGCGCCTCCATCCCGGAGAACCTGCTGGAATCGGAACTCTTCGGCCACGAGAGGGGCGCGTTCACCGGCGCGTCCGGGCCGCGCCCGGGCCGCTTCGAGGAGGCGCACCTGGGCACCATCTTCCTGGACGAGATCGGCGAGCTGCCCTTGGGGCTCCAGGCCAAGCTCCTGCGCGTGCTCCAGGACAGGGAGTTCGAGCGCCTGGGCAGCAACCGCACCCGCCAGGTGGACGTGCGCATCCTGGCCGCCACCAACCGGGACCTGGGGGCCCTGGCCGAGACCGGCGGCTTCCGCGCGGACCTCTTCTACCGGCTTTCGGTCTTCCCCATCCGCGTGCCGCCCCTGCGCGAGCGCAAGGAGGACATCCCGGGCCTCATCGGCCACTTCCTGGACAAGGCCGCGCGCGAATACGGCCGCAGCCTGTCCCTGACCCCGGACGCACTGGCCTCCCTCACCCGCTACGACTGGCCGGGCAACGTTCGCGAGATGGAGAACCTCATCGAGCGCCTGGCCATCCTGGTGGACAACGAGCGCATCGACGCGCCCTTTCTGCAGCCCTACCTGGTGCAGGCCGCGTCCGAGGCCCCCGGCGCGGAGTCCCGCAGCGCGGCCACGCCGTCGCTCAAGGAGATGGAGAAGGGCGAGGTCATCGCGGCCCTGCGCCGCAACGGCTGGATCCAGTACAAGGCGGCCCGCGACCTGGGCCTCACCAGCCGCCAGATGGGCTACCGCGTGCGCAAGTTCGGCCTGGAGGGCCTCATCGCCCAGGAGCGCGCCCGCGACCGCAGCCTCTGATTCCCCCGCCCTTCTCCCCTATTCAGGACTTCTTGAAGACGATGAGCGGACAGTTCTTGCAGACGTCCGCGCCCGGGAAATGGTCGCCGGGCCGGGTGATGGAGCTGCTGCCCAGGTCGCGCTTGCGGGCCAGCAGGCGCTCCACTGTGGGCGCGAGCGCCTCGCCCTGGAGCACGAAGTTGATCTCCCCGCGCTCGGTCTTGCCCGCGTTGTACGAGCCCGAGCAGGCGGGCAGCAGATTGGCGCTCTTCTCCAGGTAGGAATAGACGTTGCCGCCGCAGGCCGAGGAATTCATGGTGATGTTCGTGCGCAGCGGGTGCTGGTCCATGGCCGCCATGTAGTCCACGCAGAGGTGGTAGGCCTGCATGTTGTCGCAGTAGAAATGCACGGTGGACGGCGGCAGCGTGGCCTCGCCCAGCGGTCCCACGGAGACGGCCTTGAGCTTGCCCAGGGGCAGGCGCGGCTTGGAGCGCACGAAGCGCTCGGCCTGCTCCAGGTCGCGGCAGTACTTGGCGTGGCTCTTGATCTCGTTCTCGTCGATGTCCTTCCAGCCGAAGCTCACCAGGGCGTTGGAACAGCCCAGGGTCTCCTTGGCGCCGAGCACGGTCTGGCCCTTCATGCGCGCGGCGATCTCCCACTGGCAGAAGGTCATGGGCTTCACCGGCACGTAGAACTCGGCGCCGGCCTTGAAGCGCTCCAGTTCGTCGTCCTCGAAGAAGTAGTGCACGGCCACGGGATAGTGGTAGAGCCGGAGTTCTTCCATGAGGGCCTGCTGCATTTCCTTGTACGTCATCGCCATGTGCGTCCTCCTTGTTGTGTGCGCCGGTCACGGCGCTGATGTGCCTGCTTTTTCTTCGTCACTGGAAGGAAAACAGCCGCACGTCAAGCTGAGGCTGCTTTTGTGAAAAGAAAGACGCCGGAGGCTCGCGGGTCCCGGGTCGGACGGCTCAAAACAGGCAGGATTTTGTTTCGCAGCGATACAAACGGAACAAACCGTTCCAGCCTGTTCACGCAGTTACGATATATGGAAATCAAACAACAATGAGCACAGGACGAAAAAAGGGGCGCAGCCTTGCGGCCGCGCCCCTGCTTGATCCTTGGCGTTCGCGCCCGGCGTGCTAGCAGCCGCCCCCGCCGCCCGCCCCGCAGCAGGGCGTGGCCAAGCCCTTGCGCCGCCCCTTGAGGGCCTCCAGGTTGCCGCTGGAATAGACCCTCTCCAGGGCCGCCTCGATGAAGCCCGAGCCCTCCACCGGGGTCAGCCCGTGCTCCTGCAGGATGGCCCGGGGCTTGTCGCCCAGGGCCGCGCAGAGCACGGCCCGGCAGTCGCGCAAGCTGCGGGCCAGATCCTCCCAGCGCGACGGCCCGCAGCCCTGGGGCGGGGCCTGGCGGTCCTCCACCAGGCGGAAGCCGCCGTCGCCGTCGCGGCCCCAGATCTGGAAGGTCTTGGCCTCGCCCAGGTGCTGGTTCACCAGCATGCCCTCCCGGGTGGCCACGGCCACGTAAGGACGATCCGCCAAGCCGGAGGGGGGAAGCTTGGCGCAGGAGGCCAGGGTCGTGGCCAGTTCCAGCGAGCGGTCCTGACCCAAAAGGCCCACGGCGTCGGCGCGGCAACGCCGGCAGTGGGTCATCTGGGGTACGAGGACCCCGGTCTGGTCGCGGAGGGAGGCCATGACCTCCCGGGAGGGCTCGGGAAGGGCGGCGAAGGGGGTCTCCGCCGTGGGGTGCAGGGGCACCAGGTTCATGAGGGTGGCGCCCAGCTCGCGGGCCTTGCGGGCCACGTCCATGATGTGCTGGGCGTTCACGCCGGGCAGCACGATGGTGTTGACCTTGACCAGGATGCCCCGCTCCACGAAGCCGCGGATGGCCTCGATCTGGCGGGCAAGCAGCAGCTCGGCCGCGGCCCGGCCCCGGTAGAGCACTTTGCCGTCGCGCACAAAGGAATAGATGTCCGCCCCGATCTCCGGATCCACGGTGTTCATGGTCACGGTGGCGTGGGTCACGCCCAGGGCGGCCAGATCGTCCAGATGTGCGGGCGCGCCCAGGCCGTTGGTGGACAGGCAGAAAAGCAGGTGCGGGAACTCCTGGCGCATGAGCCGCAGGGTCTCCAGGGTCTCGGCCGGGTTGGCCAGGGGATCGCCGGGACCGGCGATGCCGATGACCCGGATGGCCGGCTCCACGGCCAGGACCCGGCGCATGTACTCCACGGCCTGATGCGGCTTGAGCACGGCGCTGGCCACGCCGGGCCGCGACTCGTTCACGCAGTCGTACTTGCGGTTGCAGTAGTTGCACTGGATGTTGCAGCGCGGGGCCACGGGCAGGTGCACGCGGCCGCAGGACTTGGCCGAGTTCCGGTTGAAGCAGGGGTGCTGGTCGAGGCTGATGCGCATGGCCGTTCTCCGGGTCTAGAGGTATCCGTAACCCACGGAACTGTCGGACTGACGCTTGTCCAGGACGAGATTCACCAGGCTGTCGAACAGGGACTGGGCCCCGCGGTAGCCCACGTGGAGCAGGCGCTGGCCGCCGAAACGGTCGTGCAGGGGGAAGCCCACGCGCAAGAGCGGCACGTTCCATTCGCGGGCATAGCGGTAGCCCTTGGAATGGCCCACCAGGAGGTCCGGCGAGAGGGCCTTGGCCTCCTCGGCGATGTCCTGGAAGTCCGCGCCCTCGCGCACCAGGGGCTTTTCGCGCAGCAGGTCGCCGCAGGCCTCCAGCACCCGGTCCTCCAGGTGGCGGTTCCTGGCCCCGGTGGCCGCCAGCACGGGCCGCACGCCGATCTCCGAAAGCCAGGCGCAGAGGCCCACCACGAGGTCCTCCTCGCCATAGACCACGGCCTTGAGGCCCGAGACGTACTTGTGGCCGTCCACCAGGGCGTCCACCAGCCGCCCGCGCTCCTGCTGGAGCTTGTCCGGGGCCGGGCGGCCCGAGATCTCCTCCAGGGCGCGGACCAGGGCGTCGGTCTCGCGGATGCCCAGGGGCAGGCCCAGGGAATGGAGCGGTACGTTGAAACGGTCCCGCAGCGAGGTCCCGGCCGTGTCCCGGCCCGCCAGGCAGCGGCCGAACTCCAGGCTGGCCGAGGCCCCGGACATGGCCCGGATGCCGGTGAGCGGCGTCCCGCCGGAGGGAATCGGGGCGTAATCGAGCAGAGCCGGGCCGTCCAGGGTTTCGGAGATGTCCGGAAGAATGAGCGGGGTCAGGCCGAAGGCCCGGCACAGGGAGCGCAGGTGGCGGATGTCCGCCGGGGACACGAAGCCGGGCATGAGGTTCACGCCGCCGTGGGCCGGAACGCGCCCGGTGCAGAGCTGTTCGGCCACGGCCCGCACCGCGTCATGGAACCCGTCCATGTGCGTGCCGTTGTAGCTCGGCGTGGACACGTGCACCAGTTCGGCCAGGGGCAGGTCCGCGAACTCGCGGCGGAACTCGGTGAGCAGCCGGGCCACGTCGTCGCCGATGGTCTCGGTGAGGCAGGTGGTGGCCACGCCCAGGACCTTGGCCCCGTACTTCTGCATGGCGTTCAGCAGACCCTTTTTCAGGTTGGGGCCGCCGCCGTGGATGGCGTGCTTCTCGCCCAGCGAGGAGGAGGCGATGTCCATGGGCTCGCGGAAATGGCTGATGATGTAGCGCCGCATGTAGGTGGCGCAGCCCTGGGAGCCGTGCAGGAAGGGCACCGCGCTCTCGATGCCGCGGAAGGCCAGGGTCGCGCCCAGGGGCGTGCAGAGCTTGCAGGCGTTGGTGGTGGCGACGCTCACGGCCGCACCTCCTTCTTTTCCCGGCGCGGCACGAAACGCCACACCGGACTCATGACCGAGGCATGGATCTCCTTGGCGAAGTTGAGCATGCCCACGAAGCCCTCCAGGGCGATCTTGCGCTCGTGGTTGTGGTCGCAGAAGCCCACGCCCAGCTTGTGCGCGATGGGCCGCTCCTTGACCCCGCCCACGAACACGTCCACGTCCTTCTCCTTGAGGAAGGCCGAGAGCTCCAGGGGGTTGGCGTCGTCCACCACGATGGTCCCGGGGTCGCAGATGGCGGCCAGCTCGCGGTAGTCCTCCTCGGTGCCGGTCTGGGAGCCCACGATGGCCACCTGCATGCCCAGGTGCCGGAAGGCCTTGATCAGGGAGAAGGCCTTGAAGGCCCCGCCCACATAGACCGCGGCCTTCCTGCCCTCCAGGTCGCGCCGCAGCTCCTTGAGCCGGGGCATGAGCGCGGCCAGCTCGTCGCGCACCAGGGCCGCGGTGCGGGCGGGCAGGGCCGGGTCCAAGTGCTTGAAGTGCTCGGCCACGGCGTAGAGGGATTCGGCCACGTCCTCGATGCCGATCCAGGAGACCTTGATGACGGGCGTGCCGTACTTCTCCTGCATGATCTTGGCCAGGTCCATGGTGGCCCCGGAGCACTGCACCAGATTGAGGCCTGCGCCGTGGGCCCGGCGCAGGTCGTCCACCCGGCCGTCGCCCGTGACCCCGGCCACCACGGCCACGCCCAGGCGGTCGAAGTAGTCCTTGATGATCCAGGTCTCGCCCGCCAGGTTGAAATCGCCCAGGATGTTCACCGAGAGCCGCGGGATGCCGCCCGTGTCGCCGGTGCCCACCAGGGTGGCCATGGCCTTGCAGGCCGCGGCGTAGCCCTCGCGCTTGTTGCCCTTGAAGCCCTCGGACTGCACCGGGATCACCGGGATGCCGTGGCGCTCGGCGGCGGCCTTGCAGACCGCGGCCAAGTCGTCGCCGATGAGGCCCACGATGCAGGTGGAATAGACGAAGGCGGCCTTGGGCCTGTGCAGGGGAATGAGCTCGTCCAGGCTCCTGGCCAGCTTCTTCTCGCCGCCGAAGATCACGTCCAGCTCCTGGAGGTCCGTGGAGAAGGACAGGCGGTGCAGCTCGGGCCCGCTGGACAGCGCGCCCCGGATGTCCCAGGTATAGGCCGCGCAGCCGATGGGCCCATGCACCAGGTGCAGGGCGTCGGCGATGGGATAGAGCACCACGCGCGAGCCGCAGAACACGCAGGCCCGCTGGCTCACGGCCCCGGCCAGGCTGTCGCGGTTGCAGGCCAGGGCGAAGGAGCCCTCGCCCACACGGGCGATCTGGTCCTTGCGTTCCTCGAAAATGGCCGGTGCGCTCTCGCTCATGATCGTTCCCCCGCTCGCCCGGTTGCTAGGAGATGAGGTAGTCGGCCGCAGGCTCGCCGTTCTCCAGCCCGTCCAGGATGGCGTCGATGACCTCCTCGCTGTTCACGCCCTTGAACCACCAGTTGTCGGGCTGGACCACCATGACCGGGCCCACTTCGCACTGCTTGAGACAGCCGGTGGCCGTGACCTGCACGTCCAGGCCGCGGTCCAGGATGCCCTCCTCAATGTACTGGAGGAAACCGTCGGTCTGCTTGTGACAGAGCCCCTTGGGCTCGCCGTTGGTGCGGAAGCTCTGGCAGACCATGATGATGCGCGAGGGAATGGCCATGACTCGTTCTCTCCTTGCGTTGCTGGTTGACGATGGGCGGGCGTCCGAGCCTAGGACGCCTTGCCGCCTTTCTTGCCGCGCTTGCCGCCGCCGAAGAGCGCGTCCACCGCACCCTGCACGTCGGCCTCGGTGGTCAACACCGTGATGCCGCCGGCGGCCAGGACCTGGCGGGGCTGGGCCCCGGCGCTGGAGGCCAGCACGGCGAAACAATCCTTGAGGGTCTCGGCCAGGGCGATCCAGCGGGCGTCGCCGCCGCCGGGCTCCGGGGCCTCGCGCACGCCCAGCAGGCTGGCCAGCCCGTCCGAGGGGCGGGGGCCGTAGATGAGAAAGCGGATGGCCTGGCCCAGGTGCAGGTCCACCTCCAGGCCGCTGGCGCTGGCCACGGCCACGTAGGGCTGCTCGGCCGAAGGGCGGGGCAGTCCGGCCGCCGGGTCCAAAGCCGGGGAGGCGGCCCCCCGTTCCAGATCCAGGATGTTCTGGGCGCAGAGCGGCAGGTGCCGGGCCGCAGCCTCGGCGGCCTTGGCCAGGGCCGCGGCGCCGGGCCGGGCCGGAGCGGCTTCGGGCTCGTCCTGGGGCAGGCAGCCGGACTGGCCGCAGCCCGAGGCGCAACCCGGGGAGGCGCAGCCGGAGGCCGCCGGAGCGGCCTGGGGCTGGAACGGAAGCACGGCCATGAGATCCGCGCCGAGCGCGGCCATGGCCTTGGCGATGTCCTCCATATGCGCGTCGTTGATGCCCGGGTAGAGCGTGGTGTTCACCTTGACGAACAACCCGGCCCTCTTGAAGGCCGCGATGGCCTCGGCCTGGGCCCGCACCAGCAGGGCCGCGGCCTCGTCCAGGGCCAGGGTGCGCTGGCCGGGGCGGATCCAGGCATAGAGCGCGGCGGCCACGGCCGGGTCCACGGCGTCCACCAGGACACTCACGTGGGACAGGCCCAGCTCGGCCAGGACCTCGGCCTGGGCCGCGCCGTTCAGGCCCACGGTGGTCAGGGTCAGGCCCACCTGGGGATGGGCGGCGCGCATGAGTCGCAGGGTTTCCAGGGCCGGGCCGGGTTCGGCCAGGGGGTCGCCGGGACCGGCCACGTCGGCCATGGCCACGGTCTTGCCCTCGGCCAAAAGCCGCCCCACCCACTGGACCACGTCCTTGGGCTGGAGGGCGCGGCCCGGGGAACCGGGGAAGCCGAAGCGCAGCCGGGTGTTGGAGCGCGGGGCCACGGGCAGCCGCAGGTAGCTGCCGGCGCTGCCGGAGCCCGGGTTGAGGCAGAAATTCCGTGTTTCCTCGGTCATGGACAGTCCTGGGTCCTCGGTTGTCCGGGCCCGGCCGGGGCGTGAGGCCCCGGCCGGACTGCCGGTGTTACAGCACGAGCTCGAAACGCTGCTCCGAATCGTCGCGGTCCTTACGATCCAGAAGCGCGTTCAGGATCTTCTCCAGGAGGCGCAGGCCGCCCTTGTAGGCCACGGTGGGGAAGTACTGGTGCCCCACACGGTCCAGGATCGGAAAGCCCCAGCGCACGAAGGGAATGTCCTCGTCGCGGGCGATATACTTGCCGTAGGTGTTGCCCATGATGAGGTCCACGGGCTCGTTCTTGATCCACTGATGGAGCAGGAACATGTCCGAGGAGGCCTTGACGTTCACCTCGCAGGGCAGCCCGGCCGTGATCTTCTTGATGATCCGCTCGAACTTGCCGCCGGGCGTGCCGGTGATGATGTGCACGGGCAGCATGTCCAGGGAGACCAGGAACTCGGTCATGGCGATGAGCTGATCCGGATCGCCGTAGAGCGCCACCTTCTTGTGATAGAGGTACTGGTGCATGTCCGAGATGAGGTCCACCAGCTGACCGCGCTCCCGGGTCACCTCCTCGGGCACGGAAACCCCGGCGATGGTCCGCAGGGCGTCCACGAAACGGTCCGTGGCGGCCAGGCCGAAGGGCATGTCCAGGACCTTGCAGGGCACCTTGCACTTGGTGTCCAGGTTGCGGGCCGCGTCCGCCGAGCACCACTCGCCCAGGGCCAGGGTGCCCACGGCGTCGCCTGCGGCCTTGAGCTCCTTGATGGTCACGCCGCCCTCGGGGAACATCTTGAACTCGCCGGACATGGGGCCGTTGAGCACTCCCGAGGTGTCCGGGAAGAGCGTGATGTCCACGCCCACCAGGGCGGAGAGGCGCTTGATCTCCTCCATGTCCGCGGGTTCGACCCAGCCGGGGATGACGTTGACCTTGCCGGACTTCTTGCCCGTGCTCTCGGCCAGTTCGGTCATGCCCTTGACCATGTTGGAGAAGCCCGTGACGTGGGAGCCCACGTAGGAGGGCGTGTTGCAGTAGATGACGTGTTTGCCCGGGGGCACGAGGTTCTGCTTCTCGGCCTTGTCCCGGATCTGCTTGATGTCGTCGCCGATGGTTTCGGAGAGGCAGGTGGTGTGCACGGCGATGACGTCCGGCTCATAGACCGTGAAGATGTTCTCGATGGCCTGGAGCAGGTTGGCCTGGCCGCCGAACACGCTGGCGCCCTCGGTGAACGAGCTGGTGGCCGCGGAGATGGGCTCCTTGTAATGGCGCGTGAGCGTGCTGCGGTGGTAGGCGCAGCAGCCCTGGGAGCCGTGGCTGTGCGGCAGGCAGCCGTGGATGCCGAGGGCCGCGTACATGGCCCCGATGGGCTGGCACGTCTTGGCCGGGTTGATCATCAGCGCCTTGCGCTCGCCGATTTCCTTGGGCGTGTGTCTGAGCAACATGTGCTTTGTCCTCGCTATTCCCAGACGTAGGTGGCCGAGAGTTCGGGGTTCTCCTGCCAGGGGGCCTTCATGTAGCCCCAGACCTTGCTGTTCACGAGCCGGTCGATCTCGCGGTAGAAGTTCACCGCGCCCTTGAACCCGGCGTAGGGCCCGCCGTAGTCGTAGCTGTGCAGCTGCTTCATGGGGATGCCGAGCTTCTGGATGGAGTACTTCTCCTTGATGCCGGCGCAGAAGATATCCGGTTTGATGATCTCCACCAGCTTCTCGGCCTCGAACTGGTTCAGGTCGTCGATGACGAGGCTGCCCTTGTCCATGTCCGGGATCATGCCGGCGTAGTCCTTGAAGGCGTACCCGGAATCCTTGAGGGCCTTCAGCTCCTCCTCGGACTTGCGCGGGGCGAAGCGGGCCGGGTCGGCCTCGACCTCGATCTCCTCGATGTTGCGGGAGTCCGCGTCCACCTTGAGGCTGGGGATGACGTGGCGGCCTTCGTAGTCGTCGCGGTGGGCGAACTCGTAGCCCGCGGCCACGGTCTTCATGCCCATCTCGCTGAACAGCTCCTGGTAGTGGTGGGCCCGCGAGCCGCCCACGAAGAGCATGGCGGTCTTGCCCTCGGTGCGCGGGCGCACGTCGGCGATGGCTTCCTGCACCGCGGGCATCTCCTCGGCGATGACCTCCTCGATGCGGTCCATGAGGACCTTGTCGCCGAAGTACTGGCCGATCTTGCGCAAGGACTTGGCTGTGGCCTCGGCGCCGATGAAATTCACCTTGATCCAGGGGATGCCGTATTTGATCTCGAGCATGTCGGCCACGTAGTTGATGGAGCGGTGGCACATGACGCAGGAGAGATCCGCGGTGTGGGCCGAGGCGAACTGGTCGTAGGAGGAGTTGCCCGAAAAGGTGGCGATGTTCGTGATCCCGCACTTCTTGAGCACACGGTCGATCTCGAAGCCGTCGCCGCCGATGTTGTACTCGCCCAGAAGGTTGATCTTGTACTCCCCGGGCTTCTTCTCGTCGTTGAGGCCCACCAGGTGGCGGAAGACCTGGTTGTTGGCGATGTGGTGACCCGCGGACTGGCTCACGCCCTTGTAGCCCTCGCAGGAGAAGGCGAAGACGTTGCAGTCCCCGAACTTCTCCTTCATCTCCCGGGCCACGGCGTGGATGTCGTCGCCGATGAGCCCCACCGGGCAGGTGGCGAACACCGCGATACCCTTGGGATGGAACAGGTCGTAGGCCTCCTGAATGGCGGCCTTGAGCTTCTTCTCGCCGCCGAAGATGATGTCCTGGTCCTGCATGTCCGTGGAGAAGGCGTAGGGCATGTAGTTCTCGCCATCCTCACCGGCGTCGGTCTGGTTGCGGCGGGTGAGCCAGGCGTAGAAACTGCAGCCGATGGGCCCGTGCACCAGGTTCACGATGTCGCGGGTGGGCCCCATGATGACGCCCTTGCACCCGGCGTAGGTGCAGCCGCGCATGGTGATGATGCCCGGGATGGTGCGCACGTTGGCCTGGATCTCGGGCGTGCCGTTCTGGAGCGCCTCGTTGATGAGAATCTGCTGCGCGCGCTTGCGGGCCACCTTGGGAGGATACTTCTTGAGGATCTCCTCCTTGACCTCGGCGGCGTTCCACTGCGCGGTCTTGTTGTCCGTCGTCGCCATGCGGCTGACTCCTGCGAGGTTAGAGGATGGACTTTTCGCCCGTCTCGGCGGTGCGCACGCGCACGGCGCCCTTGATGGGCAGGACGAAGATCTTGCCGTCACCGGGCTTGCCGGTGCGGTTGACCTCCATGATGGCCTCGACCACGCCCTTGACCTGCTTGTCGGGCACCACCACGGTGATCATGCGCTTGGGGTAGAGCTTGCCCTTCTCGCCCAGCAGGGCGGCGGCTTCCTCGTAGCCCTTGGCCGCGCCCTGGAGCACGTGGGGGTTGGCCAGGCCCACGCCCCGGCCCTGGGCCTCGTGGGCGAAGAAGCCGTTGATGCCGAGCTCGGTGAGGGCCTGCTTGGTGCGGTTCATCATGTTCATGCGCACCACGGCGATCACTTCCTTCATGCCGAGGCCTCCTCGCCGCCGGCGGTTTCGCAGACGCCGGAGCTGATGGTGTAGACGTCCGAGACCTCGGAGATGAAGATCTTGCCGTCGCCGAAGGCGCCCTTCTTGCCGGAGCGGGCCGCGGCCATGATGGTCTCGATGACGAAGTCCTTGTCCGCGGTCTTGACCACGCTCATGAGCATGGTCTTGGGGATCTCATCGTAGGTCACCTCGCCGATCTTGATGCCGCGCTGCTTGCCGCGTCCGGCCACGGCGTACTTGGTCACGGCCGGGAAACCGGCGTCCATGAGCGCCGCCAGGACGTCGTCGGCCTTCTCCGGCCGGACAATGGCTCTCACCATGATCATATGCTAGTCCTCCTTCGCGTGCGTATTCGTGTTGTGGTTAGACGGCTTCCATCAGGCCGAAGTCCATGAGCAGCTTTTCCAGGCTCTCGATCTGCAACGGCTTGGGGATGACGAACATGTCGTTGCCGTCGATGGCCTTGGCCAGGTTGCGGTAATGGTCGGCCTGCTCGGCCTTGGGGTCGAACTCGATGACGGTCTTGCGGTTGATCTCGGCGCGCTGGACCATGTTGTCGCGGGGCACGAAGTAGATCATCTGGGTGCCGATCTGCTGGGCCAGCTGCTCGATCATCTCCTTCTCGTTGTCCACCTTGCGGCTGTTGCAGATGAGCCCGCCCAGGCGCACGGTGCCGCTCTGCGCGTACTTCATGATGCCCTTGCAGATGTTGTTGGCCGCGTACATGGCCATCATCTCGCCGGAGCAGACGATGTAGATCTCCTCGGCCTTGCCGTCGCGGATGGGCATGGCGAAGCCGCCGCAGACCACGTCGCCGAGCACGTCGTAGAAGGCGTAGTCCAGGCCTTCGCTCTCGTCGTAGGCGCCCAGGGATTCAAGCATGTTGATGGAGGTGATGATGCCGCGGCCGGCGCAGCCCACGCCCGGCTCGGGACCGCCGGATTCCACGCACCACGTGCCGCCGAAGCCGGGCTTGCGGATGTCCTCCAGGTCCACGTTCTCGCCCTCGTCGCGCAGGGTGTCGAGCACCGACTTCTGGGCCAGGCCGCCCAGGAGCAGACGGGTGGAGTCGGCCTTGGGATCGCAGCCCACGACCATGACCTTGCGGCCCATCTCCACCAGACCGGCCACCGTGTTCTGGGTGGTGGTGGACTTGCCGATGCCGCCCTTTCCGTAAATGGCAACTTTTCTCATGGGAAACTCCTCCAGCGGGTTTCGTGGTTACGAGTCACTCCAATGGCAAAGCCCGTGCCAGTGCCGGGGATATGGTACAACAATCTGAAATAAATGAAATTTTCTTGGACTGATCAGGGCCGAGCGGGAAGCGATCTCACACAAGGGAACGCAACAAAAGTGTAGGTTCCTACAAAACGGTCGTCGAAACCGCTGAAACAGGGCGTTGGAGACGCCTTGAAATGTCACGCTTTTTTTCAGGCGACCCGTTCTGGCCCGGCCCATGCACAGGAGGAGGCGTTCAAACAAGGAGGCGGCCGTGCTCATCGACACGACCCTGCGCGAAGGGGAACAGGCGTTCGGCAACTACTTCAGCGAGCAGACCCGGCAGCGGCTGGCCGAGGGCCTCTTCGCCCTGGGCCTGGACGAGCTGGAATGCGGCTGCGTGGGCCGCGAGGGCCTGAACGGCTTCCTGGCCTGGGCCAGGGGCCGGGCCGGCCGCACCGCGCTTTCGGTCTGGTGCCCCTGCCGGACCCGGGACGTGGAGGCCGCGGCCGGGCTCGGCGCGGACCGCGTCAACCTGGGCCTGCCCGCTTCCGAGGCCCACCGCGAGAAGCGCCTGGGCCTGACCCGGGCCGGGCTGTTCCTGCGCCTCAAGGCCGTGCTGGCCCGGGCCCGCGACCTGGGCGTCCCCTATGTTTCCGTGGGCCTGGAGGACGTGTCCCGGGCCGATCCGGATTTCGCCCTGGACCTGGCCCACGCGGCCCAGGAACTGGGCGCGGCGCGCATCCGGCTGGCCGACAGCGTGGGCGTCCTGTGCCCGCGGGACATGGAGCGGCTCCTGACGCCCTTCCTGCGCCACCTGCGCGTGCCCCTGGCCGTGCACTGCCACAACGATTTCGGCATGGCCACGGCCAACGCGGTCACGGCCCTGTCCTGCGGCGCGCTTTTCGCCGACGTGTCCCTGCTGGGCCTGGGCGAGCGCGCGGGCATCGCGGCCCTGGAGGAGGTGGCGGCCTGGCTGGTCTTCCGCCGGGACTGCGCCAGCTACGACCTTTCAGGCCTGCGCGGCCTCTGCGGCCTGGCGGCCCAGGCCGCGAACCAGCCCCTGGCCCGGGACAAGGCCGTCATCGGCGCAGACGCGTTCGCGGCCGAGTCCGGCCTGCACGTGCACGCCCTGGCCAAGGACCCGGCCCTGTTCGAGCCCTTTGACCCTGCCCGGGTGGGTGGAGAGCGCAAGATCGCGGTAGGAGCCAAGAGCGGCCGCGCTGCCGTGGCCGGGGCTTTGGGACTCGCGCCCCAGGCTGCCGAGGAGTTGGTGCGCTTGGTGCGGGCCAAGGCCCGGGAACTGGGCAGGCCGCTCACGGAAAGCGAAGTGCGGCAGATGCGGGCCGCGGGCTAGCGGCCTTTCAGGCCTTGGGCGGCGGGGACGGCTCCAGGACCCGGCCCGCGATCTTGAGCAGGACGAAGAGCGCGGCCAGGGGTACGAGGAGGACCTGGACCGCGAACACCGCGATCAGGGTCAGGGCGTGGCCCAGGAAATCGCCCGCCGTCTGTCTGATCTCATCGGCCACCAGGGCCGGAAGGTTCCTGAGGCTTTCCACCCCCTGCTCCAGGGAATCGAAGCGCAGGCTTCGGCGCAGGCCTTGCTCCACGTGGTCCACGGATTCCAGGGACGACTCGTAGGAACGGTCCAGGCAGAAGGCCCCCAGCTGATTGGAAAGAAAGGCCGAAACCGGAACCAGCAAGTAGAGCACGGCCAGGAGCGCGGCGGCGCGGCGGGCCACACCGGCGGCGCGGCCGGACCAGGCGGACGGCAAAACCAGGGCCAGGCCCGCGCAGGCCAGGAGCGCGGGCAGCAGCAGCTTGGCGGCCAGCCACTGGTTCACCTCCAGCAGCAGCCGCAGCACGGAAAAGGCCAGGGTCACGGAAAGCAGCATGTCCGAGAACCGCTCGGCCAGGTCGTTGATGGGGTCCAGCAGTTCGCCGGGCGAGAACTCCGCGCCCGCCACCAGCACCGACCCGCTCACGTTCACGTCCTGGACCACCGAGACCGCGGCGTTCACGGCCTCGAAGGCCAGCAGGGCCGTGGTGGTCCGGGCCAGGACCCTGTTCAGGTAGTCCGTGGAATAGGACTGGAGCGAGGCGTTCAGGGAATTGCCCAGGGTCAGCCCGTCCAGGAACGGCGAGGCCAGCGCCAGGGCGGCCAGGATCAGGGCCGCGGCCGCGTATTTTTTCATGGCTCCTTTCATGGCATGATCACTGCGCAGCGGCAAGCGCGGCTCAGCCCGCGGCCGAAAGCCCGTCCAGATCCTTGTCCATCTTGTCCCGCAGCGAGGCGATGAGGCCGTCGTTGGCCATGGCCATGTCCAGCTGGCGGGTGTGGATGACCACGTAGCCGAGCACGGCCACGCGATCCAGGGTGTCCTTCCTGTCAAGGCCTTCCAGCCGGGCGAAGAGCGCGTCCTCGCGCACCTCCACGCGGAAGCCCCGCTCCTCCAGGAGTTCGGCCACCAGCCGGGCCCGGCGCACCCGGCGCATGAGGTCCGCGGCCCCGCCCTTGAACTGGAAGCTCACGTAGTTCTCCTGCGGGTCGTCCCCGGCCTGGGCCTCCACGGTGCAGAAATGGAACCCGAAACGCGACTGGAGGTTGCAGAAATCCTTGGAGATCATGAAGTAGTTCTTGACCGCGAAGGTGGTGGCCATGGTGGGGTCCAGCTCCGGGTTGCTGGCCGCGCCCGCCACGATGGAAAGAAAGCCTTTGGCGTCGGCCGCGGGCGGCCCGGCCCAGGGCACGGCCACCATGCCGCGCCAGAGCGCCAGCATGGGGCCCGAGGCGATCTGGCCGATGTCCACGAAGCGCCCCGCCACCGGCCCGGTGAACCCGTCCTCCAGGTCGATGACCCAGTACTTGAGCCTGCTCTTGCCGCTGGTGAGCTGCTTGCTGAAGCCCTCCAGGCCCTCGCCGCCCGCCAGGTACATCTCGCGCACGCTCATCTCGTGGCAGAAGCGGGTGATGTCGTGGAGCGTGGCGCAGTGCCCGGGCGCGAATTCCGGGGCGTCCGGGTCCACCAGGTGCAGGGGCACGATGTGCTCGCAGGCCGCGGCGAGCGCGGCGTGCACCGGGCTGCCCTCCATGAGATTGCGCGGGGCCGGGCGGTTCTCCAGCAGGGCCTCCACGCGGCCCGCGTGCACCCGGCGGTTGTCCGCGTCCACGGTCACCTCCCCGGCCTGGGCCAGCTTCTCCAGCGCGCCCGCCACCCCGAGCAGGGCCGGAACCCCGTATTCCCGGGCGACGTTGGCCAGGTGCCCGGCCGTGCTGCCCGCCTCGCAAACCACGGCCGCGGCCCGCGACAGGAGCGGGGCCCAGCGCGGGTGGGCCTGGGCCGCCACGAGCACCGCGCCCTCGGGAAAGCGCAGGGCGTCGGCGTCCTTCCTCACGGCGAACACAGGCCCGCAGCCCACGCCCGGGCTGGCCGCCGCCCCGCCCGAGGCCAGCACGTCCGGGCCGGCCGGACCGTCCTGGGCCGCGGCCTGGGCCGCTTCGCTGCGGTGCAGCGGACGGCTCTGGAGCAGGACCAGGCCGCCGTCCAGGGCCAGGGCGAACTCCAGGTCCTGGGGCAGGCCGTAGAAATCCTCCAGGGCCACGGCCAGGGCCGCCACTTCCAGGGCCTGGGCCTCGCTGAGCGAGGGCAGAACGGCCTCGTCCTCCGGCGCGTCCACCAGCTCGATGCCCTGGGCCGGGTCGCACACGTATTTCCGGGGCTTGGCCACGATTTCGGCGCGCGCCAGCCGCAGGGGCTCGCCCCGCTCCACCACGAACACGTCGGGGTCGAAGCTGCCGTCCACCACGGCCTTGGGCAGCCCGGCCACGCTGTTGATGACCACCCGGCCCGCGCGGATATCCAGGGGATCGCGGCTGTAGGCCACGCCCCCGGCCTTGGCCCCGACCATGGCCATGCAGCCCACGCACATGGCCACGTCCTCGTCCGGGATGCCGCGGGTGAGACGGTAGGTCATGGCCGTGACCCCGTACTTGCTGGCCACGATCTCCTTGTAGGTGCCGAGCACCTCCTCGGCGGGCACGTTCAGCTCGGTGTGGTACTGGCCCGCAAAGGACGCGCCCAGGGCGTCCTCGCCGACGGCGCTGCTGCGCAGGGCCACGCGCACGCCCGGGTGGGTGCGGGCCTCCAGGTCGCGGTAGGCGGCCAGGATGGCCTGCTCCAGGTCCTGCGGCAGGGGCGCGGCCAGGATCAGGGTGCGCAGGGCCGAGGACAGGGCGAAGACCTGGTCCAGGCGCGAGGCGTCCGCGGCCTGGATGCGGCGGTCGATCTCGGGCTGGAGGTCGGCCGCGGCCATGAAGCGCTGGTAGCCGCTGGCCGTGACGGCGAAGCCCGGCGGGATGCGGCGGCCCAGGCGGCGGGCCACCTCGCCCAGGCTGGCCACCTTGCCGCCCACCTCGTCGGCCAGGTCCACGCCGGTCTGCTCCAGGGGCAGGACCAGGGGCCCGCGCACCTGCCCGGCCCGGGGCGCCAGGTGCGGCGCGATGCGGGCCTGGATCTCCTTGAGCCTGTCGAACAGGGCGTCATAGCGGCCGTGCGTGAGCAGGGAGAGCTGGCGCACGATCTGGAAGACGTTGGCGGCCACGCGGGCGCACTGGCCGCGCACGAAGGTCATGCCGAAGGGCTTCAGGCCGCGCAGGGCCTCCTCCATGGAGGCCATGATGTCCAGGGCCGCGTTGTTGGCGGCCAGCAGGCGGCGGAAGCTCTCGCAGCGCTCGCGGTAGGCCGCGCGCAGGGCCTCCAGCTCGGCGGGCGAGGCCGGCTCGGGCGTGGAGCCGCCGAACAGCCTGCCCAGTGCCCGGAGAAACCCCGCCATGCGTCCCCCCTGTCAGGTCGTCTTGCCGGACTTCTTGGCCGCGTCCTGGATCTTGAAGATGAGGTCGTTGATGGCCACGGGCTTGAGCAGGTAGTCGAAGGCCCCCAGGTTCATGCCCTCCAGGGCCACCTCCATGTTGGCATGGCCGGTGAGCAGGATGACCTCCGTGGCCGGGGTCAGCGCCTTGATGCGCCGGAGGGTCTCGATGCCGTCCATGCCCGGCATGCGCACGTCCAGGACCACCACGTCCACCGGGGTCGTTTCCAGAACCTTCAGGGCGTCCACGCCGTTGGCCGCGGTGCTCACCTGGAAATTGCGGCGGTCCAGGCGCTTGGTCATGAGATCCAGGAACTCGGTCTCGTCGTCCACCAGCAGGATGTGCATAGGTCCGCCCCTCCACGGCTGGGGAACCGGGGAAATCGGTTCCCGGCGACATGATAGACAAAACCGGGGAGAAACGTCCAGCGCGGCGAAGGCCTTCCCGCCTGGTGCGGCGTTTTCGCAATGTCGCGCAAGCAATCTGCGCAACCCCCTGATTCCGCAACGCTAGCTTCTTGTAATTCTTCCGCATCCATTGACAAGCAGCGGGATGTGCGAGATTCTTTGCTCAATTTTCCAGGCCCGATGCCTGGACAAGCGCCCTGGAGGCTCCATGCCCTGGACCCCGCCCCCCGGAGGCCGGACCATGCGGAGGCTGCTCCTGACCATGGGGCTGCGCAGCCGATTGCTGGGCTCCCTGCTGCCGGCCCTGTTCCTGGTGCTGGCCGGGGTGGGCGCTGCCGTCTGGCGGCTGGCCCCGGAGGACGCCCGCGACGTCCTGGGACCCGGCCTGATGCTCATCCTGGCCCTGGCCGCGGCCGCCGCCGCCCTGCTCGTCACCCTGCTCGTGCTCCACGCCACGGCCCCCCTGCTGCGCCTGACCCAGGCCGTGGTGCAGGCCTCCGAAACCGAGACCCCGGAGGAATTCCCCGTGCCTCCGGCAGGCCGCGAGGGCGACGCCATCGGCGCGGCCGTGAACCGCATGGTGGCGGCCCTGCGACTCCAGATCGAGGAAATCCGCATCCGGGACAAGACCATCCACGATCAGAGCCTGAACCAGCGGGTGGCCCCGGCCGAGGGCGGCCCGGCCCAGGATTCCGGCCCCAACCCCGTGCCCGGCATCCTGGGTTCCGGCCCCAGGCTGGAGGCCCTGCGCTCGGACATCCTCAAGGCCGCGCGGGTGGACGTGGACGTGCTCATCCTGGGCGAAACCGGCACGGGCAAGCAGCTGGCCGCAGAGGCCATCCACAACCTGAGCGGCCGTGCCAACAAGCCCTTCATCTCCATCAACTGCGGGGCGCTCGACGAGAACCTGCTCCTGGACACCCTGTTCGGCCACGTGAAGGGGGCCTTCACCGAGGCCAAAACCGACCGCAAGGGCGCGTTCCTGGAAGCCGACGGCGGCACCCTGTTCCTGGATGAGATCCAGTCCGCCTCGCCCAAGGTCCAGCAGGCCCTGCTGCGGGCCGTGGCCATGCGCAAGATCAAGCCCCTGGGCAGCGACTCCGAGATCGGCGTGGACGTGCGCCTGGTGGCCGCCACCAACGCCGATCTCACGGACCTTATCGACCGCCGCCTGTTCCGCGAGGACCTCTATTTCCGGCTCAAGGTCATCACCCTGCACACCCCGGCCCTGCGCGAGCACAAGGAGAACATCCCGGCCCTGGCCCTGGCCTACCTGCGCCAGGCCGAATCCCTGGTGAACAAGCAGGGCCTGGCCCTGTCCCGCGGGGCGCTGGAGAAGATGAAGGCCTATTCCTGGCCCGGCAACATCCGCGAGCTCATCAACTGCATCACCCGGGCCGCGGTCATGGCGGAGGGCGACCTGATCCTGGCCGAGGACGTGCGCCTGGAGGACGAGAACCGTGTCCAGCCGCCTGCGGACGGCTCGCGGGTGCGGCCCAGCCCGGGCGGCGAGATCCGGCCGCCCGCCCCGCCCGAGTCCCTGGAAGGGCTGCTGCCCGAGGGCGTGCGGCTCACCCCGCGCCAGCAGAAGGCCCTGCCCCTGCTGGCCGCCCGCGGCGAGATCACCCGCAACGGCTACCAGGAGCTGGTGGGCGGAGACCTGCCCTCGCGCACGGCCATCTACGACCTGCAGGACCTGGTGAAAAAGGGCGTGCTGCGCCGTGAGGGCCGCGGCCCGGCCACGCGCTACGTGCTCAACGCGCGGAACAGGGGCTAGGGGAGGGGATATGCTGGGCTGGCTTTTCAAGCGCCGCGCCAAGGACCCCCGCCAGGCCGCAGGCCTGTTCAAGGTCAAGTACGGCCAGTTCAAGGCCCTGCTGGAGTCCAACTCCGAGCTCTTGCAGCTCATCACGGACCTGGAGCAGAAGCTCTCGGGCGGCACGGTCTTCGGCATGGCCTACGTGCGTTCCCAGTCCTCGCGCATCGTGTTCCACGCCGTGCGCATGGTGAACAACTTCGACGGGCTTTCGGCCGGGCGCCACCCGGCCCTGCGCCAGGTCATGGAGGACCTGCGCCAAAAGATCGCGTCCCTGGCCGAGATCAAGCGCCAGGAGACGGACGCGCCCTTCGTCCTGCCCTATTCGCAGATCACCCGCGAGCTGGTGGACAGCGTGGGCGGCAAGAACGCCAACCTGGGCGAGATCGCGGGCCGGGCCGGGCTGCCCATCCCGGACGGCTTCGCCATCACCACCGCGGGCTACGAGGCCTTCATGCGTCACGGCGGCTTCCTGGACGAGGTCAAGCGCCTGGAGATGGAGGTGGACCCGGCCGAGCCCGAGACCATGGTGGCGGCCAGCGAGGGCATCCAGCGCCTGTTCCTCTCGGCCGACGCGCCCGCGCCCCTGGCCGAGGCCATCCTGGCGGCCTACGAGGCCCTCTGCGCCCGCCGCAAGGCCGGCCCCGGGGGCCTGCCCATCTCCATGCGCAGCAGCGCCATCGGCGAGGACTCGGAGCTCTCCTTCGCGGGCCAGTACCTCTCCGTGCTCAACGTGCGGCCCGACCGCATCCTGGACAACTACCGCCGCATCCTGGCCAGCCTGTTCACGCCCCGGGCCATCTCCTACCGCCTGCACAAGGGCATCCCGGCCGAGGACATCGCCATGAGCGTGGCCTGCCTGGAGATGGTGGAGGCCGTGGCCAGCGGGGTCATGTACTCGCGCCACCCCTTCGACCTCCTGGACGAGAACGTGCTCATCAACGCGGTCTGGGGCCTGGGCCCCTACGCCGTGGACGGGGTGGTGACCCCGGACGTGCTGCGGCTCACCAAGGAGGACGAGCCCCGGCTCCTGGAGGCCCGCATCGCGCGCAAGGACCGCCGCCTGGTGGCCCGGCCCGGCGGGGTCCTGGAGGACGAAACCCTGCCCGAGGCCGAGGCGCTCACACCCTGCCTGAGCGAGGACCAGGCCCGGCTCCTGGCCTCCTACGCCGTGCGCCTGGAGCGCCACTACCGCTGCCCCCAGGACATCGAGTGGGCCCTGGACCGCGAAGGCCGCCTCGTGCTGCTCCAGGCCAGGCCCCTGAAGGCCGAGGCCGGGGACGGCCAGCGGCCCGTCGCCGGGGCCGTGCCGGGCTACGAGGTGCTCCTGGAGGGCGGCGACGCGGCCTGCCCGGGCGTGGGCGCAGGCCCGGTGCGCCACGTCTGGCCGGACAGCGACCTCACCGGCTTTCCCCAGGGCGCGGTGCTGGTGGCCGAGCACTCCTCGCCCAAGTACGCCCTCATCCTCCAGCGCGCCCAGGCCGTGGTCACCAACGCGGGCAGCGTCACCGGCCACATGGCCTCCCTGGCCCGGGAGTACCACGTGCCCTCCCTGCTCAACACGGGCACGGCCACGGACCTGCTCAAGGAGGGCCAGGTGGTCACGGTGGACGCCTTCTCCGGCCGGGTTTACCGGGGCGAGGTGCCGGAGCTGCTGCGCCTGCGCCACGACCGCTCGGACTTCATGAAGGACACCCCGGTCTATGCCACGCTCAAGCGCCTGGCCGAGCTGGTGGCGCCCCTGAACCTCACGGACCCGCGCGCCCCGGATTTCAACCCCGCGGGCTGTCGCACCGTGCACGACGTGATGCGCCTCATCCACGAGCTGTCCTACGGCGAGATGTTCCAGATCAGCGATCTGGCCACGGACCGCGGCACCTTCGCCGTGCAGCTCACCTCCCCCCTGCCCCTGGACCTCTACGTCATCGACCTGGGCGGCGGCCTGGAGGAGTCCCGCAGCTGGGGCCGCCGGGTGCGGCCCGAGCAGGTCACCTCGGCCCCGTTCAAGGCCCTGCTGGCGGGCATGCTCCTGCCCGAGCTGCGCCACTCCGAGCCCCGGCCCGTGGACCTGCGCGGATTCTTCTCGGTCATGGGCGAGCAGATGCTCTCCGGCCCCCAGGCCGGGGGCCAGCGCTTCGGGGACAAGAGCTACGCCATCGTCTCGGACAAGTACCTGAACTTCAGCTCGCGGGTGGGCTACCACTACAGCATCCTGGACGCCTACTGCGGGCTTACCGTGAACAAGAACTACGTGAACTTCCAGTTCAAGGGCGGAGCGGCCGACGACGTGCGCAAGAACCGCCGCGTGCGGGCCATCGCGCGCATCCTGGAGGAGTACGACTTCAACGTGGAGGTCACGGGCGACCGGGTGATGGCGCGTTTCCAGAAATACGACGCCCAGGCCACAAGCGAACGTCTGGACATGCTGGGCAGGCTGCTCATCTTCACCCGCCAGATGGACATGCTCATGGTCAACGAGGCCAGCGTGCAGCGGGTTTCGCAGTGTTTCCTGGACGGGAACTACCACTACGAGCAGAATGGTCCGTCCTGCCCCACGTGAGACGCCCCGCCGAAGGATGCGCGTTGGTTGCAGCAACGCGGCCGGCGCGGATTTTTCAACGGCCTGCTAGCGGCAGCTGAAGAAGGCCGTGTAGCCGCCGTCCATGGCCAGACCCGCGCGGCGGATCTCCGGGTCCAGGAGGTTCTCGTTGTGGCCCGGCGAGTCGCGCCAGCCCTCGAACTGCCGTTTCGCCGCGGGCTCGGGCCAGAGCAGGCCCGCGTTCTCCACGCAGTGGTTGGAGCCCGCGCGGTCGAAGCGTTCGTCAAACCCGTCGTGGGAGAGCCGTTTCGCGGCGCGCATGGCCCGGGCCTGCTCCAGGGCCAGGGCGTCCAGGCGGGCGTCGCGGCGCAGCGCGTCCAGGCCGTGCTCCTGGCGCCAGGCGTTGATGCGGGTCAGCAGCTCGTCCTCGAATTCGCCGCAGCGGGCCGCGGCCGGGATCAGGACCAGAACCAGAGCCAGAACAAGCGCGCGCATCACAGCCCCAGCTTGGGCTTGAGCGCGGCCCAGACCTCGTCCGGCGTGATCTCGCGCATGCAGTCGTGGTGCCCGAGCGGGCAGCGTTTGTGGCCGTGCAGGCCGCAGGGGCGGCAGGGCAGTTTGCGCTCCAGGACCGTGGAGCCCGCGCCGCGCGGGAAAAATCCCAGGTCCCGCGTGGTGGGGCCGAACAGGGCCACCAGGGGCGTACCCTGGACCCAGGCCAGGTGCATGGGGCCGGAGTCGTTGGTCAGGTAGGCCCGGGCCCGGCCCAGGACCGCGGCCAGCTCGGGCAGGGAGAGCCGCCCGGCCAGGTCCAGGGTGCGCTCGCGGGCCAGGGGCGAGGACCAGTCGCCCACGGCCCGGGCCACGCCCTCCTCGCCCGGACCGGCCAGGAGCAGGATGCGCGCCCCGGCCTCGGCGGCCAGGTCCAGGACCCGGCTGAAAAACTCCACGGGCCAGCGCTTGGTGGGCCAGACCGAGCCCGGGTGCACGGCCAGCACCGGACCGTCCCCCGCGGGCAGCTCCTGTTCCCAGAGCACGGCGGCCCGCTCCAGGGCGGCCGGGGGCAGCACGAGCCGGGCCTGGGGCGCCGGTCCTTCGATGCCCAGAGGCCTGGCCAGCTGCATGAGCCGCTCGATCTCGGCCAGCTCGCGGAAGCGGCGGGGCACGGTCTCGGTGTAGGCCAGGCGGTTGAACCAGGGCCGGTCGTAGCCGATGCGGCGCGGGATGCCGGAAAAGGCGGCCACCAGGGCGCTGCGCAGGCTGGCATGGGCCGAGAGCCAGAGGTCGAAGGCCTGGTCCGAGATGCCGCGGGCCTGGCAGAAGGCGCTGCCCAGGCCGCGCTGGCGGCCGCGCTTGGCGAAGCCGTGGGTTGCGGCGAGCTCGGGCTGGGCCGCGAACAGGCCTTCCAGCCCGGCGCGCACGAAGAAGTGGATCTCGGCCCGGGGAAAGCGCTCCCGCAGGGCCGCGAGGAGCGGCAGGGTGAGCACGGCGTCGCCCAGGAAGGCGGTCTGCCAGACCCCGATGCGGGCGGGTTCGCTCACGGCTTGATCTCCCGGCCCGAGGCCGGTATTGCCAAAGAATCGGAGGCGGCCATGAAGTACATCTTGTTCGAGGATTTCTCCGGCGATCCGGTGCCCATCATCTTCCCCAACCGCATCGACTTCGCCGAGTTCCGGGAGCAGATCCCCTACGCCAAGGTCCTGTCCGCGGGCTACGTGCAGATGCGCGGCGCGGCCTTTGCCTGCCACGGCGAGTCCAAGGGCCTGCAGACCGGCTCCCGTCCCGAGGACGCGGCCATCATCCAGGAAAAGCTCCAGAATCCCGAAGCCTGAAACACCCGGGGCCGCGTGCCGCGGCCCCGGTTCCCGTCCTAGTTGTACTTGACGGAACTCACCCGCATCAGGGTGTCCCAGTTGTGGATGGCCTCGATGTAGCGGATGGTGCCGGTCTTGCCGCGCATGACCAGGGAGTGGGTCTCGGCCCCGTGGCCGGTGTAGCGCACGCCCTTGAGGAAGGTGCCGCCGGAGATGCCCGTGGCCGCGAAGAAGAGGTCCTCGCTCTTGACCAGGTCGGCCACGGTGTAGATGCGGCGCACGTCCATGCCCGCCTCGGCCAGACTGTTCTTCTCGGCCTGCTTCTGCGGGTCGAGCTTGGCGAACATCTCGCCGCCCATGATGCGGATGGCGATGGCCGAGAGCACTCCTTCGGGCGTGCCGCCGGTGCCCATCATCACGTCCACCTCGCTGCGCGGGTCGATGGCCATGAGCGAACCGGCCACGTCGCCGTCGGTGTGCAGCTGGATGCGCGCCCCGGCCTCGCGGATCTCGCCCACCAGCTTCTTGTGCCGGGGCTTGTCCAGGACGAAGACCACCAGGTCGTCCACGTCCTTGCCCAGGGCCTTGGCGATCTTGCGCAGGTTCTCGCCCACCGGGGCCTCGATGTCCACCACGGCCTTGGCCTCGGCGGGCACCACCAGCTTCTGCATGTAGAAGCTCGGCCCGGGCTCGAACATGGCCCCGGCCGGGGCCACGCCCACCACGGAAATGGCGTTGGGACGGCCGAAGGCCAGGAGGTTGGTGCCCTCCACCGGGTCCACGGCCACGTCCACGGCCAGCTCGCCGCCGCCGCCCACGCGCTCGCCGTTGTAGAGGCGCGGCGCCTCGTCCTTCTCGCCCTCGCCGATGACCACGCGGCCGTCGATGTTGAGCGTCTCAAAGGAGAGGCGCATGGCGTCCACTGCGGCCTGGTCGCCAGCCTCTTTGTCGCCCTTGCCCAGCCAGCGCGCCGAGGACAGGGCCGCAGCCTCTGTCACGCGCACCAAGTCCATGGCCAAGTTTCTCTGCGGGGCTTCCATCTATCGTTCTCCTCGTTGTCAGGCGTTGCCTAGAAAAACCGCTCGCGGATGCGCCGGGCCACGTCCTCGGCCGTGAAGCCGTACTTCCTGGCCAGCTGCCCGGCCGGAGCCGATTCGCCGAAATGGTCCAGGCCCATGGCCAGGCCGTCGCAGCCCAGGTACTTGTACCAGCAGTCCGTGCGCCCGGCCTCCAGGGAGGCGCGCTTGCCCACGGAGGGCGGCAGCACGGCCTTCTTGTACTCCTCCGGCTGCCCGTCGAACAGGGCCTGGCAGACCATGTTCACCAGCCGGATGCGCTTGCCGGGCAAAAGGGCCATGGCCTCCAGGGCCAGGGAGACCTCCGAGCCCGAAGCCAGGAGCAGGAGCTCGGGCTCGCCCTCGCAGTCGGCCAGCACGTAGCCGCCGCGCCGCGCCCCGTCCTTGACCGCCGGGTACCTGGCCGGGTCGAGCACGGGCAGGCCCTGGCGGGTGAGGAACAGGCAGGACGGCCGCTCCTCCTCGCGCAGGGCGATGTCCAGGCAGAGCGCGGTCTCGCCCGCGTCCGCCGGGCGGAAGTCCAGGACCCCGGGAATGAGCCGCAGGGAGGCCATATGCTCGATGGGCTGGTGCGTGGGGCCGTCCTCGCCCAGGTGGAAGGAGTCGTGGGTGAAGACGTAGAGCACGCCGAGCTTCTGCAGGGCCGACATGCGGATGGCGTTGCGGCAGTAGTCCGAGAAGGTCAGGAACGTGGCCCCGAAGGGGATCAGCCCGCCGTGCAGGGCGATGCCGTTCATGATGGCGGCCATGGGGAACTCGCGCACGCCGAAGGCCAGGCAGCGGTTGCCGAAGGCCCCGGCCCCGAAGACCCCGTAGGCGTCGCGGAACTTGGCGGTCTGGTTGGAGGGGTCCAGGTCCGCGGAGCCGCCCACCAGCATGGGCAGCCTGGGCGCGATGTGGTCCAGGCACTTGCCCCAGGCCTGGCGCGTGGCGGGCTTGGTCCCGGCCTCGAAGGCGGGCCAGTCCAGGGCCAGATCCTTGCGCGGGCCCGTGGCCATGTTCCAGGCCTTGGCGAAGCCCGCGTCCCGGAGCCGGGCCGCCAGATTCTCGCGCCAGCGCCGGGCGTTGTCGCGGCAGCCGTCCTGGCGGGCGCGCATCCGGTCCACCACGTCCTGGGGAGCGAAGAAGAACTGGTCCGGCGGCAGGCCCATCTTGCTCTTGGTGGCCGCGATCTCCTCGGGCGGCAGGGGCTCGCCGTGGGTGCCGTGGTCGCCCTCGCGAGTGGCCGCGCCCTTGGCCATGACCGTGTGGCCGATGATGAGCGTGGGCCGGGAGGTCTCCAGGCGGGCGTTCTGGAGGGCCGTGCGGATGGCCTCGCGGTCGTGGCCGTCCACCTCGATGACCTGCCAGCAGAAGGCCTCGAAGGCCTTTCTGTAGTCGCAGCAGTCCGCGCGCCTGGTGGGGCCGGCCAGCTGGATCTTGTTGGAGTCGTAGAACACCACGAGCTTGCCCAGGCCCCAGAGCCCGGCCAGGGAGGCCGCGCCCAGGGCGATGGGCTCCTGCAGGTCGCCGTCCGAGGCCAGGACGTAGGTGAAGTGGTCCACCACGTCCGCGCCCAGGGTGGCGGCCAGATGGGCTTCGGCCGCGGCCAGGCCCACGGACATGGCGAAGCCCTGGCCCAGGGGGCCGGTGGTGGCCTCCACGCCCGGGGTCAGGTCGCGCTCGGGGTGGCCCGGGGTCAGGCTGCCCAGCTGGCGGAAGGCCTTGAGGTCGTCCATGCCGATGCGCCCGGTGAGCTGAAGCAGGGCATAGAGCAGGGCCGACTCGTGCCCGGCCGAGAGCACGAAGCGGTCGCGGTTGAACCAGCGCGCGTCGTCCGGGTCCGTGTTCAAAAACTCGCTGAACAGGACGTAGGCGAAATCGGCCGAGGACATGGCCCCGCCGGGATGGCCGGAATTGGCCGCCCGGACCGTGTCCATGATCAGCCCGCGGATGACGTTGACGCATTTCTGGTCGAGATTTCCGTTGCCCATGCTCGTCTCCGGTCAAACGTGCTCGATGAGGTCCAGACGGCGCTGGTGCCGCTCACCGGCGAAATTCGTGCCCAGGAAAACCTGGACCATGCTCCAGGCCAGGCCCTGGCCCACCACCCTCTCGCCCAGGCAGAGGATGTTGGCGTCGTTGTGCTCGCGGGCCATGCGGGCCATGAATTCGTTGGTGCACAACGCCGCGCGGACGCCGTGGAAGCGGTTGGCCGCGATTGCCATGCCCAGGCCCGTGCCGCAGATGAGGATGCCCAGGCAGCCGCCTTCCAGCACCCGCCGGGCCGCCTTCTGGGCGAAGGGCGGATAGTCGCAGCTCTCGGTGCAATCCGGACCCAGGTCCTCCACGGCGTAGCCGGCCGCGGCCAGCTTGGCCTTGAGAAAGGTCTTGAGCGTGAAGCCGCCGTGATCCGAGGCCAGGACGATGGTCTGCATGGTGTCCCCCGCTTTCATTGCCCGCCGGTCCTGGCCCGCTGCCGGGCCTCCCGCCGCTCTCCGATCTCGCGCCGCACGCGCCCGGCCTCCTCGGCCAGGAACGCGGCCTGCACGCGGCAGAGTTGGTCCTCGGCCGCGTCGCCTTGGCCCTGGGCCAGCCTGCCCAGGCAGGCATATTCTTCGGCCAGCCGTTTTTCAAGACGCCGGATTTCCAGGCGCCGCGCCGCCGTGCCCAGGGCGAAGGCCACTTCCCCGGCCAGCAGGAGCAGGCCCTCGCGGAACACGGACAGGGGGCCGTCGCTCACGGCTTGGCCCCGGCGGGATTCTCGCCGTCCATCTCCAGCACGTGCGGGGCCTCCTCGCGGTCCAGACGGCGCACCTCGGTGCCGTCCGGCAGGGCCAGGTCCAGGGACTGCGCGGGCCAGGGCTCGAGCTTAAGCTCTCGGGACTTGATGCGCAAGACGCCGTTCTCGCCGTCCGGCAGGTCCACGGTGAGCATGTTGCACGGGCGCTGCCCGTTGTCCCCGTAGCTGCCGAAGGTGATGGTCCAGGTCTCGCCCTCGCGCTTGACGCCGTCCTCGCGCGGCGGCCGGTGCAGGGGGCCGGTCATGGCCACGGGATTGCCCATGTAGTCCAGGGTCAGGCTCGTGACCCGGCCTTTGGAGAAGGCGTACTGGAAGCCCGTGCTGTTCACGGGCCGCACTTCGCCGTGCACGCCCGAGACCAGGGTGCTGAAGTCCCCGGCCACGAGCCGGGCCAGGTCGGCCAGGGAGAACGGGAAGGGCAGGCCCAGGCGCTGGGCGCCGAGCACCGGATCCCAGTGCTTGTAGGCCGTGCGGCGGTCCGGATAAAAGGCCAGGAGCCCCTCGCCCGACTCGCGGATGAAGGCCAGGCTGGTGCCCACCCCGGCCTGCACGTCCAGGCGCAGCGGCCCGCCCTGGTCGCCGAAGAAGAGCATGACCGTGCGGTTGGTCTTGGAGCGGGGCGCGGGCGAGGTGTAGGTGAAACTGCCGCGCATGAGCAGGGCCGGGGGCGGCTTCAGACCCAGCCGCTTGGCGCGGAACTCCTGCCAGGCCCAGGCCGCGGGGTCCGTGTCGGGGTCCAGGATGGGCTTGGGCGTGCAGCCCGCCAGGAGCGCGGCCAGCAGGGCCGCGCAGAGAAGCGTCGCGAATCTCATAGGCCGCGCAGCTTTTCCTGGATCAGGTCGGGATCCTTGTGCTTCTTCTGGAGGGCCTTGGCGTAGGCCTTGCGGGCCTCGGCGGCCCGGCCCGTGGCCTTGGCGATGTCGCCGTAGTGGTGCCAGAGCTCGGGGTCGTCGGGCACCAGGCCCACGGCCCGGCGGATCTGGGTCCAGGCGTCGCCCAGGCGGCCCATGCGGAAATAGACCCAGGCCAGGGAGTCGATCATGTAGCCGTTGTCCGGCTCCTGGCGCAAAGCCCCCTGCACCAGCACCAGGGCGCGGTCCAGGTCGCGGTTCTCGTCGGCTAAAGTATAGCCCAGATAGTTCAGGGCCTCGGCATGCTCCGGATTCCTGGCGATGGCCTGTTCCATGGCCGAGAGCGCCCCGGGCTCGTCGCCCACCTCGCGCAGCAACAGCCCGTAGCGGTAGTGCAGGTCCGCGTCCCCGGGCACGTGCTGCAGGCCCTGCTCCATGACCTGGCGGGCCTTGTCCGTCTCCCTGGCCTCGGCCAAAAGCCCGGCCTGCAGGATGTAGAAGCGGGACAGCCCGGGATAGCGGCGCACGCCTTCGGCCGCGGCCTCCAGGGCCTCGCTGTTGCGCTTGAGCGCGGCCAGGAGCTGGATGCGGAACTGGAGGGCCTGTGGATAGCCCGGGTCCGTGTCGGTGATGTTGTCCAGGATCGCGAGGGCCTGGGCCGGGTCGTTCTTGCCCTCGAAGGCGATCATGGCCTGATAAAGATAAAACTCCGCGGTCACCGGCCCGTTCTCGGCCAGAAGCTCCAGCACGGCCGAGGCCTGCGCGGGAAAGCCCTCGCGCAGGAAGGCCTCGGCGGCCTCCAGCAGGGCCCCGCGCTCGCGCGAGCCCTCGCGGATCAGGGCCAGGGCCTTGTCCGGCCGGTTCAACTTGAGGTTCAGGGTGGCCAGGCGCAGGCGCACCTCGCCGCGGGTCTCGTCGATGGCCAGGAGCCGGGTGTAGGTCTTCTCGGCCGACACGTAGTCCTTGAGCATCTCGTACTGGTAGGCGGTGAGGCCCAGGGCGTCGATGTCCTCGGGGTCGTCGGCCAGGATGCGGCGCAGGGTGCGCAGGGCCTGGCGGTGCTGGCCCAGGCCGGACTCGGCCTGGGCGCGCAGGAACAGGACGTCGGCGTCCAGGCTCCCGGCGGACAGGGGCTTCAGGGCGTCCAGGGCGCGGGCGTACTCGTGCAGGTCCACCAGGACCTGGGCGTATTGGACGCGGGCCTGGTCGTCCTTGGGAAAGCGGGCCACGTAGGCGTCGAAGACCCCGGCCGCGCGGTCGGACTGGCCCTCCATGAGCAGGGCGTTGGCCAGGTAGAGGTTCAGCGCGCGGTCGTCCGGAAAGCGCTGCACGCCCTCCTCGAGGATGGCGCGGGCCGTGCCGATCTGCTCGTTGTTCCAGTACAGGTTGGCCTTGTCCAGGTAGAGCTCGGGCGCGGGCTGAAGCTCGATGACCTTGTTCAGGGCCTCCACCGCGGTCTTCTGGTAGCCCAGGGCCTCGGCCAGGGTCTCCTGGTTCAGGGGCTGGGTGCGGGTCAGGCGCTGGAGGCGCAGGATCTGGTCCTGGTAGATGAGGTAGTAATACTGCACCCGGCCCTCGGGCGAGAGCGCCGGACCCTGCGCGGACCGGGCCTGGGGGGCGCGGTGCGCGGCGCAGCCGGAGAGCAGGAGCAGGGCGGCCAGGACGGCCGGGACCAGCAGGCGGACGGCGGTTCTCATTTCCCCTCCTGGGGTTCGCGGCCGGTGAGCCGGCGGCCCGCGGCGGACAGCTCGCGCAGCCTGGCCAGCAGTTCACGGCCCAGGAACAGGCCCTGCTCGATCATCTGCGGCCCGTACTTGCGGCCAGAGCGGGTGCGGAAGGTCCCGGCCACGGCCTCCACCCGGGCCAGGCCCTCGGGGAAGCGGTCCGTGATCTCCTGCAGGGACCACTCCTCGTAGTCGCAGATCTCCCAGAGGGTGGTCACGAAATTGTCCGGCCCCCAGCGGAACTTGTCCGCGTCGTGCAGGGCCCCGGCCAGAAGCCGGGCCCGGGGCTCCTCGGGCAGGCTCTGGCCCGGCCGGAAGGCCTCGTGCAGGGCGATGGCCTGGACCGTGATCCCCCGGTCGTGGTCCGAAAGGGGGTAGTCCTTGAGAATCATGCGGGCCAGGTCCGCTCCCTTTTCGGCGTGGTGCGGCTCCAGGCGGCAGGTGTCGTGCAGGAGCCCGGCGAACTGGGCCAGGAGCCCCAGGTGGCGGCAGTCCTCGGGCGGCAGGGCCGTGCCCTCCACCAGGACCAGGGCGCAGGCCTCCTGGGCCACTTTCTTGGAATGCTCCACCCCGTGGCCGAAATCGTCGTAGAGGAAGGGCAGGCAGTCCTCCTGCAAACGCAGGAGGAGCGGATGGTCGAAGAACATGTCCCAGGCGAACTGGAGCTCCACGGCGCAGTCCATGTAGAAGGCCGGGATGGGCTGCAGGGAGGCCATGCGGCGGGCCTGGCGGCGGAGGTCTTTGAGCGTCTCAATCACGGGGGTTGATCCAGTCCTTGGAGAATCCTTCCACCCTGCCCTCCAGGTGCTCGCGGATCTTGTCCAGGAGCCGGGCCTCGATCTGGCGCACGCGTTCGCGGGTGACCCCGAAGCGCTGCCCGATTTCGCGCAGGGTCACGGGCTCGTCCGAAAGCAGGCGTTCGTTCAAGATGGCCCGCTCCTTGTCCGAAAGCTTGGGCTCGATGCTCTTCAGGTTCTTGAGCAGCAGGCTTGAGATCTGGTCGTTGACCAGGGTCTCCTCCACCCCCGGGGTGAGCGAGGGCAGGAGGTCCAGGCGGGTGGTGTCCGAGTCGTCGCCCAGGGGCAGGTCCAGGGACATGTCGTTGCGCGACAGGCGCTGGTCCATCTCGTCGATCTCGGACGCGCTCACGTTCAGGCTCTCGGACAGTGCCTGGGTGGTGGGGTCGAAGCCCATGGACTGGAGCCGCTGGCGCTCCTTGTTCAAATTATAGAACAGCTTGCGCTGGGCCTGGGTGGTCCCGATCTTGACCATGCGCCAGTTGTCCATGATGTACTTGAGAATGTAGGCCTTGATCCAGAAGGCAGCGTAATAGCTGAACTTGATGCCCTTTTCCGGGTCGAACTTGCGCACCGCCTTCATGAGCCCCACGTTGCCCTCCTGGATCAGGTCGAGCACGTTCTGCATCCAGCGGCGCTGGAAGTCCATGGCGATCTTCACCACCAGGCGCAGGTGCGAGGAAACCAGGCGAAAGGCCGCGTCCTGGTCGTTGCCCTCGCGCACGCGGCGGGCCAGCTCGAACTCCTCCTCCGGGGCCAGGAGCGGGAAGCGGGAAATCTCGCGCAGGTAGAGCTGAAGCGGATCGCGGGCCACCACCTCGCCGCGCGGGGGCACGGCCAGGGAAAAGGCCTCCGGACCCGGGGCCTCCTCGGAGAGGTCCAGCTCCTCGGGACCGGGCTCGGCGGGCTCGTCCCCGGAAGACTCTTCGGCTTCCGGCTCGAGATATTCCAAGTCCGGCGCGGTGGCCTGCTTTTCGGACTTCATGGTGTCGGGCGACGGATCGGGCGGGTGGGCCGCGGGCGGCCGCCTTCGGGTCATAGGTTCACGCAAGGAGCTCACGATACAGCTTCTCGTTGTCCTTTTCAATGCTTTTCGGTACAGGGGCTTTGCCCGGTCCTGACACCATAGCATCTCCGGGCGTGGCCACAACCCTTGGGAGCTTTTTCCCAAGCCAGACGCACAAAGGAGCCCGCAGTGCCCGACTTCCGCGCCGCCCTGCACGAGGGCCGCATCCTCCTCTTCGACGGCGGCTACGGCACCCTGCTCCAGTCCCGGGGCCTGCCCCCGGGCCTGTCCCCGGAACTCTGGGGCCTCTCGGCCCCGGAGGTGGTCTCCGGGGTGCACCGCGAGTACGTGGCGGCCGGAGCCCGCGTGCTCACCACCAACACCTTCGGCGGCACGCGCTTCAAGCTGGCCGGGGCCGCAGACCCCCGCGCCCTGAACCGCCACATGGCCGGCCTGGCCCGCGCCGCGGCCGGGGACGCGGCCTTCGTGGCCGGGTCCGTGGGGCCCAGCGGCCACTTCATCCAGCCCCTGGGCGAGGTCTCCTTCCGCGACATGGTGGCGGCCTTCCGCGAGCAGATCCAGGGCCTGGCCGAGGGCGGGGCCGACCTCATCCTGGGCGAGACCCATTTCGACCTGGCCGAGGCCCGGGCCGTGGTCATCGCGGCCCGCGAGGCCTGCGACCTGCCCGTGGCCCTGACCATGACCTTCGAGGGCGCGGCCACCCTCACCGGCTCGGACCCCCTGGTCTGCGTGGACGCGCTCCAGAACATGGGCATCGACCTGCTGGGCACCAACTGCTCGGCCGGTCCCGCGCAGATGGAGGCCACGGTGCGGGCCATGCTGCCCCGGCTCTCGGCGCCGCTGCTGGTGCAGCCCAACGCGGGCCTGCCCGAGCTGGAGAACGGGAAAACCGTGTTCCGCCTGGGCCCTGAGGAGTTCGCCGAGCTGACTGCGCGTCTGGCCGACCTGGGGGCCAAGGCCCTGGGCGGCTGCTGCGGCACCACGCCCGCGCACATCCGGGCCCTGGCCGCCCGGCTGGAAGGCCGCGCATGGTCCCTGCCCCGGGTCCCGGACGCGCCCTGGGTCACGCTCACCTCGCGTTCCCAAAGCGCGCTCCTGGGCAACGGCCGCCCCTGCGCGGTCATCGGCGAGCGCATCAACCCCACGGGCAAGAAGATCCTCACCGCCGAACTCCAGGCCGGACGCCTGGACGAGGCCCTGCGCCTGGGCCAGGAGCAGGCCGAGGCCGGGGCCGCCATCCTGGACGTGAACGTGGGCGCGCCCCTGGTGCGCGAGGCCGAGCTGCTGCCCGCCCTGGTGCAGGCCCTTTCGGCCCGGCTGCCCCTGCCCCTGTGCCTGGACTCCTCGGACCCCGCGGCCGTGGAGGAGGCGCTCTGGGCCTGCCCGGGCTCGCCCCTGGTCAACTCCATCAGCGGCGAGCCGGGCCGCATGGAGCGGCTGGGGCCGCTCTGCAGGAAGTTCGGCGCGCCCTTCATCCTCCTGCCCCTGGAGGGCAGGAAGCTGCCGGTGACGGCGGCCGAGCGCATCGCGGTCATCGAGAAGCTCCTGGCCCAGGCCTACGCCCTGGGCATTCCCAAGCGGCTCGTCATGGTGGACGCCCTGGCCCTCACCGTGTCCTCCAAGCCCGAGGCCGCCAGACACTGCCTGGCCGTGATCGAGCACTGCGCCAAGGTGCTGGAGCTGCCCACCACCATGGGCCTGTCCAACATCTCCTTCGGCCTGCCCGCGCGCGAGCTGCTCAACTCCACCTTCCTGGCCATGTCCGCGGCGGCCGGCCTCTCCTCCTGCATCGCCAACCCGTCCTCGGCCCGGCTGCGCGAGTCCCTGGGCGCGGCCGAGGTGCTCCTCAACCGCGATCCCCAGGCCGGACGCTTCATCCAGGCCTTTTCCGGCTGGACTCCGGCGGCCCCGTCCGCTCCGGCGGCCGCAACCCCCGCGGCCGCAACCCCCGCGGCCGCAGCCCCGCAGTCCGCGCCCGCCACCCCCCTGGAGGCCCTGCGCCGGGCCGTGGTCAGCGGCGACCGCGATGGCGTGGGCGCGCTCTGCAAGGCCGCCCTGGAGCAGGGCTTTTCCGCCCTGTCCCAGATGAACGAGGGCCTCATCCCGGGCATCATGGACGTGGGCGAACGCTACGAGCGCAAGGAGTACTTCCTGCCGCAGCTCCTGCGCTCGGCCGAGACCATGCAGGCCGCCTTCGGCCTGCTCAAGCCCCTGCTGGAGGAGGACGGCGGCACGTCCGGCCCGTTGGTGGTCATGGCCACGGTGGAGGGCGACATCCACGACATCGGCAAGAACATCGTCTGCCTCATGCTCAAGAACCACGGCTTCGAGGTCCTGGACCTGGGCAAGGACGTGCCCGCCGCGCGCATCGTGGACGAGGCCCAGGCCAAGGGCGCCAGGCTCATCGGGCTTTCGGCGCTCATGACCACGACCATGGTGCGCATGGAGGACACGGTGCGCCTTCTGGCCGAACGCGGCCTGGACATTCCGGTGATGATCGGCGGGGCCGTGGTCACCGAGCCCTTTGCCCAGGCCATCGGCGCGGCGGGGCATTCCACGGACGCGGTCTCGGCCGTGCGCCTGGCCAAGCAGCTCACCGGCCTGGTGCAGTAGCGCAAGCTTCCCCTTGCCCGGGGAATCTGCTAGGAAGCCCGGTTATGACACACGCAGCACGCCTGTTCTCCGGCCCGGCCGGACGGCGCCTGTTCCTGGCGCTGCTCCTGGCCGTGGTGGTGCTTTTCCCGGCGGCCTGCGGCGGCTCCGAGCCGCCCAAGAAGGCCCAGTCCCAGGCCGCCTTCGCCCCCCTGGACGCCAAGGGGGTCGAGGCCCTCAAGGCGGAGACCAGGGGCAGGGTCCTGCTCCTCTGTTTCTGGACCACCTGGTGCCCGTCCTGCCGCCAGGAGATGGGCGAGCTGGCCAAGATCCGCTCGGCCTACAAGCCCGAGGACCTGCGTGTGGTGGCCGTGTCCCTGGACGAGAACGTGGGGGCGCTCAAGAGCTTCTTCCAGTCGGAGCCGCCCGTGGAGGTCTTCTTCGGCGGCGCGGCCCTGGGCGGGGCCTACGGCATCGATGCCATTCCCCACCTCATAATCTTCGGCCGCGACGGCCGGCAGGCCTTCAACAAGCCCGGGGCCTATCCCTTCGCCATGCTCGACGGGATCATCGCGGGGCTGGCCAAGGAATGAGCGCGCCGCTGCTGCGCAAGGCCCGCATCCAGGACGTGAAGGCGATCCACGGCCTGCTCCTGCGGCCCGGGGAGGGCGACGGCTTGGTGCTGCCGCGCTCCTTCAACCAGCTCTATTCGCACCTGCGGGACTTCTTCGTGGCCGCGGACCGGGAAACGGACGAGGTGCTCGGCTGCTGCGCCCTGTCCATCTGCTGGGACGACCTGGCCGAGGTCCGCTCGCTCATGGTGCGCCGCGACCACCGCGGCCAGGGCCTGGGCCGGCTCCTGGTGGACGCCTGCCTGTCCGAGGCCGTGACGCTCGGCATCTTCCGGGTCTTCGTGCTCACCAACCAGGAGGCCTTCTTCCGGAAGATGGGCTTTGCCGAGGCGGCCAAGGACGCCCTGCCCCAGAAGGTCTGGGCCGACTGCGTGAACTGCCCGCATTTTCCGGACTGCGACGAAACGCCCATGATCCTGGAGCTCTAGCATGGCCCACCAGCTCAACCTGCTCGTGCCCGCCGCCACCATCGCGGCCCGTGTGGCCGAGTTGGGCCGCGAGGTTTCCGCCGCCTACGGCCGGGAGCCCCTGGTCTGCGTCTGCGTGCTCAAGGGCGCGTTCCTCTTTTTCGCCGACCTGCTGCGCCACGTGAAGACCGGACCGGAGATCGACTTCATCCGCCTGGCCAGCTACGGCGCGGGCACCTCCTCCAGCGGCAACCTCGTGTTCTCCAAGGATCTGGAGGTGAGCATCGAGGACAAGCACGTGCTCATCGTGGAGGACATCGTGGATTCCGGCCGCTCGGTGGAGTTCCTGGCCCACGTTTTCGAGCGGCGCAATCCCAGGAGTTTGAAAATTTGCGCGCTCGTTGATAAACAGGAGCGCAGGGTAACGGACACGCCGATCGCCTTCACCGGGTTCAACCTCACCGGCAAGGGCTTTCTGGTCGGTTACGGCATGGATTACGCGGAGCGCTACCGCGAGCTGGACGCCATCTACGAGCTGATCCGCGAAGGTTGAAAACGAGCGAGGCCGCCAATGATCATCGCCTGCCCCAACTGCAAGACCAAGTACAACCTCCCGGACAGCAAGATTCCGGCCGGCGGGGCCAAGGTCAAATGCTCCAAGTGCGCCCACGTGTTCAAGGCCGCGCCGCCCCGCACGGAGCCCGAGGACCAGGCCCTGGACCTGCTGGAGAACCCGGCGGCCAAGGCGCCCCAGGGGTCGTCCCAGGCCTTTGAGGAGGCCTTTGACGAGGCCGTGGGCCAGGCCAAGCCCGCGCCCAAGCCCGCGCCGAAACCAACTCCCAGGCCCAAGCCCGCGCCCGAGCCGGAACCCGAGCCCGAGCCGGAGGAAGAAGCCCAGGCCGAGGAGGAATCCTTCGGGGAGCAGGCTCCGGCCGAAGACGAGGCTCCGGCCGAGGAGGAGATCCCGGACGAGGAGGACGAGGGCCCGGGCCTGGACATGGACCTGGGCGCCAGCCCCGCCAGGGAGAAAATGAGGAAGAAACCCCCCGTGGTGGCCCTGCTCCTGGTGGTCCTGCTGCTGATCCTGGTCTATGGGGCCTATCTGCTCCAGCCCGTGCTGCCCTTCAAGCTGCCCGCCCTGCCCTTCTCCCTGCCCGGGGTCAAGGCCCCGGTGGCGGCCGAGAAGGCCGCCGAATCCCCGGCCAACCGGGTCAAGAAGATCGCCCTGCTCAACGTGCGCCAGTACGTGGCCCCCAACGAGAAGGCCGGGCCCATCTTCGTCATCGAGGGCAAGGCCATGAACACCTTCGACACGCCCAAGGAGCGCATCCGGGTGGAGGGCGCGCTCTACGACGAGCACGGCAACGTCCTGGCCTCCAAGCAGATCCTCTGCGGCAACACGCTCTCGCACCTCCAGCTCCAGGTGCAGACCGAGGAGGAGATCAACGCCGGCCTGGCCTCGGAGGTGGGCGTGCTCTCCAACAACACCTTCCTCAAGCCGGGCATGGACACGCCGTTCATGATCGTGTTCTTCAATCCGCCCAAGAACGTGAAGGAGTTCGGGGTCAAGGTCGTGGACGCCCTGGACCCGGCCCAGTAAACGCGAGCCTTGCCAGGGGCCGTCCGGAAACGCCGGGCGGCCCTTTTTCGTTCAGGCCCGGAGGCCCATGAAAACCAAGGAAACCTTCCGCTGTTCCGCCTGCGGCGGCCAGGCCCCGCGCTGGCAGGGCCAGTGCCCGGCCTGCGGGGAATGGAACACGCTGGCGGCCGTGACCGTGGCCGCCAGGCCCGGCAAGGCCAAGGCCGCGGCCGCGGCCGCGCCCCGGCCCCTGCACGAGGCCCAGGCCCTGGACCTGGAGGCCCGGGGCACGGGCTTCGCGGCCCTGGACGCCGTGCTCGGCAAGGGACTGACCCCGGGCGGGGCCGTGCTCCTGGGCGGCGAGCCGGGCATCGGCAAGTCCACCCTGCTCCTCCAGCTGGCGGGCCGCCAGGCCGCCCTGGGCCGCACCGCGGTCTATCTCTCGGGCGAGGAAAGCCTGCCCCAGCTCAAGTCCCGGGCCGAGCGCCTGGGCCTGCTGGCTCCCGGCCTGCTGGCCCTGGCCAGCACCAGCGCCGACGACGCCCTGGCCGTGCTGGGCGGCCCGGAGCCGCCGGACCTGCTCATCGTGGACTCGGTGCAGACCCTGGCCTCGTCCCAGGCCGAGGGCATCCCGGGCAGCGTGTCCCAGGTGCGGGCCGTGTCCGGCGAGCTGGTGGAGGCGGTGAAGCGCACGCCCGCCACGCTCTTCCTGGTGGGCCACGTGACCAAGGACGGCCAGATCGCCGGCCCCAAGCTCCTGGAGCACATGGTGGACACGGTGCTCTACCTGGAGGGCGACCGCCAGCTCCAGGCCCGGCTCCTGCGCGTGCTCAAGAACCGCTTCGGCCCCAGCGACGAGCTGGTGGTCTTCACCATGCGCGAGCAGGGCCTGGAGATCGTGGACGACCCCTCCACCTTCTTCCTCTCGGCCCGCGACGCCTCCCTGCCCGGCACGGCCGTGGCCCTGGCCGTGGACGGCCAGCGGCCCTTCGCCGTGGAGATCCAGGCCCTGGCCGCCAAGACCTACCTGGCCATCCCCCGGCGCACGGCCCTGGGCTTCGACACGAACCGGCTCAACCTGCTCCTGGCGGTCATGGAAAAGCGGCTCAAGCTCAACCTGGCCCAGTTCGACCTCTACGCCAAGACCGGCGGCGGCCTGGCCCTGCGCGACCCCGGCCTGGATCTGGCCGTGGTGGCCGCCGTCCTCTCCTCGTTCTACGACCGGCCCCTGCCCGAAAACGCGGTGTTCTGGGGCGAGGTGGACCTGAACGGCCAGATCCGGCCCGCGCCGGGCCACGAGGTGCGCCTGCGCCAGGCCAAACGCCTGGGCTACCAGGCCGTGCACGCGGACAACTGCAAGACCCTCCAGGACATGCAGCGCAGGCTCTTCGGCAACGCCTGACGGGGGCGGCTCATGGGGTTCGAAACAGTCATCCCGGCAAAGATCACGCGCCCCAGCCTTGCGGACGTGGCGCGGCAGCTGGGCTCGCTCCTGCTCCGGTACTCCTGGTAGCGGGCCGCCCTAGCAGTCCACCATGGTCACGCCCAGTCCGGCGGTACCCATCTCCTTGAACGGCTGCGGCAGGGCCTTGCCGGTCTCCAGCATGGCCGCCACCACGCGGTCCAGGTCCTCCCAGTGCTGCCCGGGCTTTTCGCTCCCGGCCAGGAGCGCGGCGTTGTAGGCCTTGAGCGCGCCGAAGGCGTTGCGCTCGATGCAGGGGATGAGCACGAATCCGCCCACCGGATCGCAGGACATGCCCAGGTGGTGCTCCAGGGCCATGGTGGCGGCCAGCTCGATGCCCTCCGGCCCCTGGCCCATGACGCAGGCCGTCATGGCCGCGGCCATGGCCGAGGCCACGCCGATCTCGCCCTGGCAGCCCACCTCGGCCCCGGCCACGCTGGCGTTGGTCTTGCAGATGAGCCCCACGGCACCGGCGGCCAGCAGGCCCTGGCGCATGGCCTGTTGCGACGCCTTCCGCTCGCGCAGGAGCAGGTGGACCAGGGCGGGCATGGTGCCTGCCGAGCCCAGGGTGGGCGCGGTGACCGCCAGCCGTCCGGCGGCGTTGCCCTCGGACACGGCCAGGGCGTAGCTGCTGATGCGCTGCATGAGGGCCCCGCCCGGGTCCAGCCGCCGGGCCTGCTCGAAGACCCGGCGGGCCTTGCGGTAGAACGGGAAGGGGCCGGGCAGCAGGCCCTCCTCCTTGAGCCCCAGGTCCACGCCCGCGCTCATGGTGTGCAGCACCAGGTCCAGGTGGGCGTTCACCGCGGCCTCGTCCTTGCCCAGCACGGCCATCTCGTTTTCCAGCATGATCTGCGGAATGCCCTTGCCCGCGGCCTCGGCCGCGCGGCGCAGCCCGGTCATGCCCGCGAAGCGGTGCACGGGCTCTCCGCGCGCCTCCTCGGGCTGGCCCTTCCAGAGGAAGAAGCCGCCGCCGGGCGAGTAGTACTGGCGCTCGAACACGGGCGCGCCCTGGGCGTCCAGGAGGCGCATGACCAGGGTGTTGTTGTAGGGATAGGAGTGCTCCACCTGGTCCCAGACCAGGACGTCCCGGCTCACGGCAAAGGTGCGGCCCCTGATGACCGTGCTGAAGCGGCCCTGGGGGTCGTCCAGGCGGTCCATGACCTTGGGGTCGCAGGTCTCGGGCTCCTGGCCCAGGAGCCCGGCCAGGATGGCGCGGTCCGTGCGGTGGCCCTTGCCCGTGGCGCTCAGGCTGCCGAAGAGGCGGGCCTCGAAGCGCGCGGCCCGGTCCAGGTCCGCGTCGGGCAGGGCGGCCACGGCCTTGCGGAAGTTGTTGGCGATGCGCAGGGGGGCCAGGGTGTGCGAGCTGGAGGGGCCCGGCCCCACCTTGAACAGGTCCTGCACCGGGATGCGGATGACCCCGCTGGGCGGGACAAAGCAGCGGCCCGGGCCGCCGCCGGGAAAGTCCTTGCCCGGAATGCCCCGGGCCAGGGCCGGGCCTGCGGCGCAGGTCAGGCCGAGGCCCACGGAGGACACGGCGGCCAGCTTGAGAAACGCGCGGCGATCCATGGGACCCTCCTGCTGACGGAACAGGTTTTCCAAGGATTACCGCAAGGTCCGCACTGCCGCAAGCCGGAGCCCCGGCCGTGGCGCGCCACGCGGTTTTGCGCTACACCGCGCTAGGGAGGAGACGATGATCACGGCGACGGACGTGCTGCAGGAAGCCCGCGGCCTGGGCCTGGCCCCCACGGAGGAACAGGCCGAAAAGCTGGCCGCCTACCTGGACCTGCTGGAGACCTGGAACCGCTCCACCAACCTGGTGGGGCCGCGCGGCTGGCGCGAGATGTTCGCCACCCTGGTGCTGGACAGCTTCCACCTGGCCGGGTTCCTGGAGCGGCTCTCCCTGCCGGAAGCCCCCCTGTGCCTGGACCTGGGCGCGGGCGCGGGCCTGCCCGGCATCCCCCTGCGCGTGCTCTGGCAGCGCGGGGACTACCACCTGGTGGAGGTGCGCGAGAAGCGCGTGTCCTTCCTGCGGATCTGCCTGGGCACGCTCAAGCTGCCCCGGACCTTCGCCTTTGCGGGCCGGGCCCAGGACGCGGGCCGGAAGCTCGGAGCAGCCGACCTCGTGCTGAGCCGGGCCTTCCTGCCCTGGCCCGAACTCCTGCCCCTGGCCCGGCCCATGCTCGCGCCAAACGGCAGGCTGGCCGTCCTGGCCAACGAGCCCCCGCCCGCGCTGCCGCAGGGCTGGCGGCTGTGCGCCGAACAGGCCTACGAGGCGGCCGGCAAGCCGCGCTACTTCTGGGGGCTGGAGCCCGCGAGCATCTCCATGTAGCCGTCGCGGAAGATGAGCTTGGTGGCCAGGGCGTCGGCCTTTTCGGCCACGTCCATGAACTTCTCCAGGAACTCCAGGATGAGCTGGCGCTTGTCCTCGTCGCCGTTCTCGAACTCGAACGCCAGGTCCCCGGAATCCATGAATTCTTCGATCTTGGCCAGAAAGTCGAGGTCGAGCAGCATAGTCCGTCCTAGTCGTGGTGGTAGGGGATGCCCTTGAGGATGGCGGCGGCGCGATAGACCTGCTCCAGCAGCACCACCCGGGCCAGTTCATGGGGCAGGGTCAGCCTGCCCAGACTCCAGACGAAACGGGCCCGGCCGCGCACGGCCTCGTTGAGCCCGAAGGCTCCGCCCACCACGAAGCAGGGGCGGGTGTTGGGATCCTCGGTCCAGGACCGCAGCTTGTCGGCCAGCTGACGCGAGGCCAGCTCCTGGCCGCGCTCGTCCAGGCAGACCACGAAATCCTTGGGCCCCATGGCCTCCAGCAGGGCCCGGCACTCGCGCTCGGACTTCTCTGCGGGCGGCAGCTTGCCGGGGGCGTCGCGCACCGCTGTCTCCTCGAAGGGCAGCAGGGGCTTGAGCCGGGCCTGGTAGTGGGCGGCCGCGTCGCGGAAAAAGGCCTCCTTGAGCTTGCCCACCCAGAGGAAACGCACGGCCCGGGGCATCAGGCGGCCGTGAGCAGCCGGGCCGAAAGCCGCCCGTCCTCGTAGTCCAGACGCGCGTAGCCGCCGTTGGCCAGCATGCCGGGATTGATGACCAGGGTCCTGCCCAGGCGGTCCTCGGCGCGGGATTCATGGATGTGGCCCGTGAGGCAGACCTCGGGCTGGGCCTGCTCCAGGAAGCGGCGCACCGCGGCGCTGCCCACGGACGCGCCCGAGCCGATGCGGTCCACGGCCGTGTTCAGGGGCGGGGTGTGGATCACGGCGACGAGATGCGCGAAGCCCGAGGCCCTGGCGTGGGTCTCGGCCAGCCAGCGGCCGATCTGCTCGTCGCTGGCCTCGCTGGGCGTGCTGAAGGGCGTGGGCGTGGACCAGCCCACCCCCATGAGCCCCAGGCCCGGGGCCAGCTCGCGGGTCTCCAGGTGGATGTTCAGGCCCTCTGCGGCCAGAAAGTCGTGCACCGCGGCCTGGTCCATGTTGCCGATCTGGGCCAGCACGCGGGGATTGTAGGCGCGCACCGCGTCGATGACCGTGCGGGCCTGGGCCTCGCCGCCGCGGTTGGTGAGGTCGCCGCTGACGATGACCCCCGCGGCCTCCCGGAGGCCCGGGATGCGGGAGAGGGCGCCGGTCTGCTCGTGCACGTCCCCGAAAGCGATCCAGTACATCCCTCTCCCTCCGCGCCGGACCCCCGGGCGGGGAGCCGGGCTATTCGATGGCGATGGTGCGGCTCTGGGCCTTCTCGGCCTTGGGCATGGTCACGGTGAGCACGCCCTTGTCGAACTTCGCCTTGACCTTGTCGGATTTCACCGCGCGAGGCAAGGGCACGCTGCGCACGAAGGAGCCGTAGCTCCGCTCGATGCGGTGGTAGTTCTCCTTCTTCTCCTCGCCCTCGAACTTCTTCTCCCCGCGGATGGTGAGCACGCCCTGGTCCAGGGTGAGCTCCACGTCCTTGGCCTCCAGGCCGGGCAGCTCGGCCTTGACCGTGATCTCGTTCTCGTCCTCGCTCAGGTCCACGGCCGGATAGGCGGCTGCGTTCCAGGGAAAGCCTTCGAAGGGCGACTTCCAGAACTCCTCCATGAGGTCGGCCAGGCTGGCGGGCCGGCCCGCGGCCAGGGAATGCTTGCGCAATTCAGGCAGGAAACGCTTGAACATGGCTGTCCTCCTTGTGGATTTGTTGTGGGCAAAACATAGAGCAGCTTGTGGAAAAGTCAACGGGGAGACGTTTTCCGGAGGGCGTCGATCCTGGACTCGCAGGCTCCTTATTCACCGCTCAGCGCAAACTCCAACTCAAAGCACAGACCCTGGCCCTGGCTCCAGTGCGGAACTCCACCCAGTTGTTCGCTCAAGGCCTGGATCAGGACCAAGCCCAGACTGGCGGGCTGCGCCGGGTCAACGTCCGGGGGCAGGCCCGGGCCGCTGTCCCGCACCCGCAAGCGGGCGCGGCCGTCCTGGGTGGAGAATTCCACGCGGAGCACGCCCGGATCCTGAACAAAGGCGTGGCGCAGGGCATTGGCCGCCAGCTCGCCGGCCAGGAGTCCGCAGGGCGCGGCCTGGTCCAGGCCCAGGACGCCCTCCTCGCCGGGCAGCTCCAGCTCCACCCGGCCCGCGGGATCGTAGCGCCGGGCCAGGCCCTGAACCAGCTCCCGCAGATAGGCGCCCATGGAGATGCGGGTCACGTCCCCGGAACGCGAGAGCACGTCGTGGACCCGGCTCAGGGTCTGCACCCGCTCCTGGCTTTCCTCGAGCATGCGGCGGTCCTGGGCGCTCTCGTAGCGGTCGGACTGGAGCCGCAGCAGGCTCTGCACCAGCTGGAGGTTGTTCTTGACCCGGTGGTGGACTTCCCGCAGCAGCAACTCCTTCTGGCGCAGGGAGGCGCGCAGGGCCTCCTCGGCCTCCTCGTGAAGCCTGCGACGCTCCATGGCCTCCAAGGCGAAGCCGATGTCCAGGGCGATCTCCTCGGCCAGGGTCGCTTCGCGCTCCCCGAAAAAGTCCCGCTCCGAAGCGCCCAGGGTCAGGATCACGGCGGTGCGGCCGCGGACCAGGGCGGGCGCGCTGGCCAGGGAGCGGCAGCCCAGGGCCAGAGCCGCGTCGCGCCATGAGAAATTCTCGGCCGTGGCCAGGTCGTGCACCAGCCGGATGCCGCCCTGCTCCACGGCCTGCCCGGCCGGACAGCCCGGTCCGCCGGGACGGCCCAGGGCCCGGACCTCGATCCCGGCCGCGGCCAGCACGGTGAGACCCCGCTCCACTCCGGCGGCCTCGCCGATCCAGACTAGCCGGAAGTCCCCGAATTCCACCGCGATGCGGCAGACCTCCCGGAACAGGCGGTCACGGTCGCCTTCGCGCACGATGGTCTGGTTCACCTGGCTCAGGGCGGCGTAGAGCCGGTTCATGTGCTCCAGCTGGCGCTGGTGGGCCACCAGGATGTGGTACTCGCGGGCCAGGAGCGCGGCCAGGAGCAGGGCCGTGCAGGCCACGAAGAACCAGCCTTTGGAGGTCTGCATCCAGGAGAGCGCGGTCTCGTCACCCCGGGCCATGAACCGCACGGCCGCGTCGGAGAAGAGTATCCAGAGCGCGCCCAGGACGGCGTAGATGAGCGGGATGCGCCAGACCGCGCGGAAAGGGCCACGGAGGGGAGACATGACACAAGGCTATCCCGGATTCCCGCCTGTGTCCATGAGCGATGTGAAGAAAGCCGGGCGCTGCAACAGAAAAGGCCGCCCCATGCTGGGGCGGCCTTTTGTGAAGCGGGGTTGCGGCGGGCCTCAGCGGGCCGGCTGCTTGCTCTTCATGATGGGGCGGCCCAGGCCGATGGCGTAGAGCTTCTCGCGCATGCCGTCGGTGCTGGACGGGGTGCCCCGGTAGAGCACCACCACGCGGTGCCAGGTGGCCCCGTTCTCGGTGGCCGACTGCACCGCGGCCTTGAGGCCCGTGGCCTCCACCTTGCGCCGCAGGTCCTCGGCCTGGCCCTTCTCGCGGAAGGCGGCCGCCTGGTACACGTAGTCGAAGACCTGTTCGCCGTTGGCGGGCTTGGCTTCGGGCGTCTTGGCCTCAGCGGGTCTGGGCTCGGCGGGCTTGGGCTTGGCCGCCTTGGCCGCGGCCTCCTTGGCCTTTTCCTCGGCGCGCACGGCCTCAATGGCCTTGGCCCGCTCCTCGGCGGCCTTGGCCTTGTCCTCGGCCTTGGGCTTGGCTTCGGGCTTGGCCTCGTCCTTTACCTCGGCCTTGGGCGTCCGGGCCGTGGAGCCCTGGGTGAGCTGCTCCATGTAGTGCAGCTCCTCGGGCTTGAGCACCTTGGGCTCCTCCTGGACCACGCTGCCCGGCGCGGGCGGGGTGGGCATGATCCGGGCCAGCTCCGGCACCTCGGCCTCGGGCCGGTAACCCCGGCCGATGAGGATGCCCAGCACGAAGAACACGGTGAGCGCCGCGGCCAGACCACCGCCCAGGCCCACCAGCTGGGACAGGCTGAAGGTGTAGGAATAGGTCCTGGGTTCGCCCTTGCGGGCCGGAACTTTCTTCTGGTTCATGCGCCGGGGGGTCTCCTACATGGATTCGGGCGCCGAGACGCCGAGCAGGTCCAGCCCGTTGCAGAGCACCCGGGCCACGCAGTCCAGGAGCAGCAGCCGGGCCCGGCACAGGGGCCGGTCGGCGGAGAGCACGTGATGGAGAGTATAGTATTTATGCAGAGTTGAAGCAAGCTCCTGGAGATAATAGCTGACCAGGTGCGGGCTGTAGCTTTTGGCCGCAGCCTCCACCGTGTCCTGAAAGCGGGCCATGAGCCGCAGCAGTTCCAGGTCCTCGGGGGTGTCCAGCAGGGCCAGGAACTCGCCTTCCGCCGGGGCCGGGGAGAGGCCCTGCTCCGCGGCCTTGCGCTTGACCGAGCAGATGCGGGCATGGGCGTACTGCACGTAGTACACCGGGTTGTCCATGCTCTTCTGCTTGACCAGGTCCAGGTCGAAGTCCAGCTTGCTGTCGCTCTTGCGCGAGAGGAACATGAAGCGGGCCGCGTCCGCGCCCACCTCGTCGATGACGTCGCGCAGGGTCTCGAACTGCCCGGCCCGGGTGCTCATGGCGATCTGCTCGCCGCCCTTGAGCAGGTTCACCAGCTGCACCAGGATCACGTGCAGGCGGCCCTTGCGGCCCAGGGCCTCCACCGCGGCCTGCATGCGCGGCACGTAGCCGTGGTGGTCCGCGCCCCAGATGTCCACCACCATGTCGAAGCCGCGGCGGTACTTGTGGTCGTGGTAGGCGATGTCCGAGGCGAAATAGGTGAGCTCGCCCGTGGACTTGCGCAGCACGCGGTCCTTGTCGTCGCCAAGCGTGGTGGTCTTGAACCAGAAGGCCCCGTCCTGCTCAAAGGCCAGGCCCTTGTCCTTGAGGAAGGCGAAGGTCTTGTCCACCAACCCCTCGGCCAGCAGGCTCTTTTCCGAGAACCAGACGTCGTGGCCCACGCGGAAGTCGCGCAGGTCCCGCTTGATGCCGTCCATGATTGCGTTCATGCCGTATTCGTAGCAGAGGTCCACGGCCTCGGCCTCGGGCCGGGAGAGGATGTCCGGGTATTTGGCCAGGACCTCGGCGGCCAGATCCTTGATGTAGTCGCCGCGGTAGAAGTCCTCGGGGTCGGGCACGGGACGGCCCTGGGCCTGCTGGAGCCGGACCCAGATGGAGGTCCCGAGCAGGCGCATCTGGCGGCCCGCGTCGTTGATGTAGTATTCGCGCTCCACGCTGAACCCGGCCTTGGTCAGGATGCGCGCGAGCGAGTCGCCCAGGGCCGCGCCGCGGCCGTGGCCGATGTGCAGGGGGCCGGTGGGGTTGGCCGAGACGTACTCCACCTGCACGCGCGTGCCCGCGCCCAGGTCCGAGGTCCCGAAGGCCGCGCCCTGCGCGAGCACCCCGGGCAGGACCCGGCGCCAGAAGCCCGGGGCCAGGGTCACGTTGAGGAAGCCAGGCCCGGCCACCTCGGCCGCGGCCACGTCCGGGGCCTGGGCCAGGTCCGCGGCCAGATCCTCGGCCACCTGGCGCGGGGCCTTCTTGGCCTGGGCCGCCAGGAGCATGGCCACGTTGGCCGAGATGTCCCCGAACTTCTTGTCCTTGGGCGGCTCGATCACGGCCTTGTCCGGCCAGGTCCAGCCTCGCCGGTCCAGGGCGGCGCGCAACAGCCCTTCCACATACCGATTGGCGTTCATGACGGAAAACTCCTTCGCGGGAAACGGTTCCGCCCTGTACCACCTTTCGGAGCGCCTGAAAATCCCCGCCCCGGGGGGCGTCCCGGGCCGCAGGCCCCGGGCGCGGGAAATGACCATGGCCCCGGGGTTCCCGCAAACCCCGGGGCCATGGTCAGGAATTGCACCCGGCGGGAGGTCCGCCCGGTCAGCAGTCGTGGAAGTCTTTGTTGATGTAGAAGCAGAGGTCGAACAGGTTGTTCACCATGTCGTCCACCGGATCTTCCAGCGGGTCCTCCTGACCCGCCACCCCGTACAGGGACTTGTTCACGATCTTGGAAAACAACAGCCCGATGAGCTGTTCGTCGTACATGGTCCAGTACTTGCTCCCCGAGGGGAACTTCTTGACGAATCCCTGGTAGTACACGGCACCTCTCCCTGGTTGGCAGGCTCCCGATCCCTGGGCAGCCTTGGACTCACGCCCTTCTTATCGGCAGCTGGCGGGGCCACTTTATACATGGCCGGAACATTTCCGGGACGCCCGGCGGCTGTTGCCTTCGCCTCACCGCGGGCCTATCAGAAAGAGGCGGGGGAGGATTGCTACGGTTCCGTGACGCCGGACCGGCGATTCTCACAGGAATGTCACACTGGCGGCTTTATCAGCCCGGAATTTCGGGATAAGCCCATTGTCACACGGCCCTGTGGCCGTCCTGAAACAAGGAGACCCCACCGTGTCGGACGCCAAGATCCTCATCATCGAAGACAACGAAGACACGCGCGAGCTGCTCAAATACAACCTCGCGGCCGCCGGCTACGAGGTGGCAGACGCCGCCGACGGCCACGACGGCCTGGAGGCCGCCCGCTCCTTCGCCCCGGACCTCATCCTCCTGGACCTCATGCTGCCCGGCATGGACGGCCTGGAGGTCTGCCGCCGCCTGAAACAGGCCCCGGAAACCGCCAAGGTGCCCGTGATCATGCTCACGGCCCGGGGCGAGGAGGTGGACCGCATCGTGGGCCTGGAACTGGGCGCGGACGACTACGTGGTCAAGCCCTTCAGCCCGCGCGAGCTGACCCTGCGCATCAAGGCCGTGCTGCGCCGCTCCCCGGGCGAGGACGACTCCTCCGGGGTCTGGGAGGAGGAGGGCCTGCGCGTGGACTTCGACGCCCACACCATCGAGGTGAACGGCGAGCGGGTCCAGCTCACGGCCACGGAGTTCAAGCTCCTCTCCGAACTCATCCGCGGCCGGGGCAAGGTCCAGACCCGCGACCACCTCCTGGACATGGTCTGGGACACCCACTTCGAGGGCTACTCGCGCACCGTGGACACCCACGTGCGCCGCCTGCGCCAGAAACTCGGCCCCTTCGCGGACTGGGTCGAGACCGTCCGGGGCGTGGGCTACCGCTTCCGGAGCTGACCAGCCATGCTGCGGCGGCCCTCCCTCGGCGCGCGCCTCGCCGCCCTGCTGTGGCTGGCGCTGGCTGCCGGGCTGGCAGCGGGCCGCCTCATCTGCGGCCCCC
>Ga0067045_1027484_pt1 | contig 114529 bp, 113 predicted proteins | sample TerdegcTABiofilm_FD_59184 | JGI IMG/M metagenome (GOLD analysis project Ga0067045, IMG submission 59184) | Combined Assembly of (Gp0054472, Gp0054536) Wastewater bioreactor microbial communities from Singapore -Terephthalate degrading...
TGACCGGCCGAAGCAGGACCCTTGCGGAAAAGGGCGCCCGCCGCCCTGTCATCCAGTATGTAGAGAGGCAGGGGAGATTCAAGAAGATGAGTATTGAGCAGCTCAATCAGCTTCAGGCGTGGGTCGACGACAAATGGGAGGATTATGTGAAGAGAGACACAAAAGGATAATTAGAAAAATTCTATCAAATCTCCCCTGGCCCTTTTTTCGCAAGAGGGAAATCGGAAAAACAGGATGCTTGGTTTCTATGCATCCCTTTTACAAAGGGGAGATTCCCGTTTTTATTTGGAATTTGACGTTCAGGATTTATTCGGCATTTGGAAACTTGGAACCTGGGATTTTTCCCATTATCGTCTGCAAAATCATTTCAGCATACCTCAAGGCCGCCCCGCTGTTTTCCCGGATGATTTTCTTGCCCGCCTCTCCTTTCCGCGAAAGCGCATCGGGATCTCCCAGCAGATCGATGATTTTTCTCTGAAGCTCCTCACCGTTCCTCACGGATATTCCCGCCCCGGCCTGTTCAAGGAGCGCTTTCTCGTCCATGAAGTCATCCATAAACGGACCGTAAAGGACCACTTTTCCCCATGCCGCAGGCTCCAGTATATTCTGCCCCCCCCGGGGGACCAGGCTGCCCCCGCAGAAGACTACCGATGCGATACTGTAGATTTTAAAAAGTTCTCCCATGACATCGACTATTACAACGCGTTCGCCTTCCCGCTTCCTTCCATTCAGGATATCGGACATTGCAATGCAATCCTCGAACCCTTCCCCGGCAGCGCAGGAAAGTATGTCGCGCCCTCTCTCAACATGACGGGGGATGATGATGAGCAGAAGATCCGGATAAGATGCAAGAACACGCCTGTAGACGGAGAACAGGATTTTCTCTTCGCCCTCGTGCGTGCTCCCCCCCACAAGGACTTTTGCATCCCGCCTGATGTTCAACCGGCCCGCTGTTTCATCTTTCAACTCCGGGCCGACCCTCATCGACAAGGCGTCATACTTTGAGTTTCCAAGGACCCGGATTTTATCGCTGGATGCGCCGGCCGCCTTAAACCGCTTTGCATCGGTCTCTGAAATGGCGCCGAGTCCGTCGATGCAAGCCAGTACTCTTTGCCAGAAAAATCTGGTGGCAAAGTACCGCCTGAATGACCTCGGAGACATCCGCCCGTTGACCATGACGATTTTCTTCCCTTTCTCTTTACAGATGCGAATAAAGTTCGGCCAGAGCTCGGTCTCCACAATGACAAAAATGTCGGGATCGACCCTTTTCAGCAATTTCCGAATCACAACCGGGATATCAAGGGGATAATAAATACAGGCAGTGGCGGATAGCGCCATTTTCCGCGCCGCCTCCTGCCCCGTTTCCGTGGCCGTCGAAAGCACAATGCAGGCCCCGGGAAGGCTCTCTCTCAGGGAAGCAATGATCGGAACCGCGGCATTCACTTCTCCGACGGATACCGCGTGCACCCATATCCTGGGCTCGCCTTTCATATCCTGAAAAATCCCTGAAGGTACGATCCCTAATTTCGGACCGATGCTTTTTCTGTATTTGCCGCCGAAGAAAACCTTGACGAGGTAATAAGGAGCAAGGAAAGCGGTGCTTAAGGCCAGCAATACATTATAAATTAAAAACATTTGCGCAAATTCCGGGAAAGGATTCAGCCGGAGGATAATGTCCCCTGTCATTTATTGTCAAGTTTTTATATTGGAGACACAGAGCGAAGATTGAAAAGAAGGCGCCATCCCGGGCTTGTCGAGGGATGAGCCGCGAAAGGCCAGGGGCAAAAAAGAGAGAATTTAACATGCGTACGCTTCCGCCCTGAGTTTTTCAAGCCCGGCGTCCTTTACCTTTATTTGTTGACATTCGTCACGGGCATTGTGTACTATTTTTCAAAAAAAGGATAGCGAATCCATGAAAATCAATGAATATAAGAAATCGGCGGTTTTTTTGTTGCTCGCGGCATCCATTCTGTTACTTTCGTGCGCAAAGTACGAAAGACAGGTCGTCCCGTTCAAACTGCCTTCAGCATATCCGAATGCGACCCAGGCGGCGGGCGCTGAAATCGCAGCCAGGGCGTATGACAATAAAGACGAGGCGGCATCGGCGTTCGGTTTCGATATACTGGGAGCCGGTGTATTGCCGGTTCAGGTTATCTTCGATAACAAGGGAACCCACAAGATCGAAATCATAGGGAACCAGACCTTTCTTGTCGATGTCGACAACAATCTCTGGCCTGTCCTGGATGCAGGGCTGGCTTACGACAGGATCGAGAAGAAGACGGAATTTGGAAAACTCGCACCCGAAGCAGGGAAGGGAGGACTGCTGGGAGGCACGGCGGGGGCCATCATCGGGGCGGCGATTGGAATCGTATCCGGGCGCAGCGTGGGCGAGGCCGCAATGAGGGGAGCGGCGGTCGGTGCGGCTGCAGGTTTGACTATCGGCGGAGCCAAGGGGCTCTCCGATCCGGAAGCGAGACATGCCATCAGGGATGACCTCCAGACAAGGTCTCTGGAAAATCGCGCAGTGACTCCTCAGGAAGTAGCATACGGCTTTATATTCTTTCCCGGAGAATCGAAGAAAGCCAAAGAATTGAGACTGCGTGTCAGAGAGGTGGATACCGGAAAGGTTCATTCCCTGGTTCTTAAATTTTAACAGCAGCTCCTTGGCTCAAACTGTTTACACTCCCGGTATGCGGATCCCGAATGTCAGAGAACAGAAAACTGATTGCTCCTTCCATTTTATCTGCTGATTTCGGCAGGCTGAAAGACGAAATTCGGGCGGTGGAAAAGGCCGGAGCGGATCTGATCCATATCGATGTAATGGACGGTCACTTCGTGCCTAACATAACCATCGGGCCGCCCGTCATCCGGTCATTGAGAAAAATCACCCGTCTTCCCTTCGACGTTCACCTGATGATCGAAAGGCCCGAGGCGTATATAGACGCCTTTGCGGCGGCGGGAAGCGATATCATCACTGTACATGTCGAGGCGGCCAATCACCTGCACAGGACGCTCTCTCTTATCAAAAGCCTGGGAAAAAAAGCGGGGGTATCCCTGAATCCGGCCACATCCCTGGCCCAGATAGAAGAAATATTGAATGACGTGGATATTCTTCTTGTTATGACAGTCAATCCGGGGTTCAGCGGACAGGCTTTTATTGAAAGAATGCTGCCGAAGATCGCCAAAGCCAAGGAAATGGCGCAGTCTCTTTCACCTTCCACACTTATTGAAGTCGACGGAGGAGTGACCCTGGAGAATATAGGGCTGATCGCCGACGCCGGGTCAGATATTATGGTCGCCGGCTCCGCTGTCTTCAACAACGGAGATTACAGCAGGACGATCCGTGCACTGAAGGCCAGAGCAAATTCGTGTGCAGGCAAAAGCAGATGATATCCGGTGCCTTTTTGCCCCTGGTCTCACTCACAGTCTTTCTCCTTTGAAATCCCTTCTTCTTATCTCTTTGAGAAATCTGTCTATTACTGTCCGGACCATTTCCTGATAGTTCAGCGCATAGGTGATTTTGCCGCCGGCCGTCATGCGGTGCCCCCCTCCGGAGCCGAGTTCGCGGACCATTTTACGGGCCACAGACCCTGCATGACCTTTCGGATGGAACGTGCGGAGCGAGAAATAGATATCTCCGTGAAATTCTCCGATACACAGGGCCCACTGCACACCCTCGACGCGGATCAGCAGATCGGCTATCTCGGAAAGCGCATCCGGGCTGTAGATTTGCTCGAGGTCCGATATTACCACGTCTCTGTCAATCAACGCCCTGCTGATTGCCCTTTCAAAGGTCCGGAAATAGTCACGGGGCAGTCTCGGATGCTCAATCCTTGAAAGGATTTTGAAAGGCACGTAGCGGTAAAGATGACTGTACGCGGCTATATCTTGAGGACCTGTTTCCCGCCCGAGATCACGGGTATCGGACCGGATGCCATAAAAGAGGGCTGTAGCCACCCGGGGATCAATTGAAGACAGGCCCGAAGCGATCAGATAACCCGCCAGAATACTCGACGTGCTCCCGTAATTCGTCCTGATATCGTGAAAGCGCGCTTTCAGCGATTCCTCATAAACCGGCATATGATGATCAATAATGACATCGGGAATGACCGATTCGGGAAGAGAGTTGTTTCCCGAGCCGGGCTGACTGTCAATCAGGGCAATGACGCCGAAGCTCCCCATCTTGATCCCGGATACAGGCCGAAGATCGATCTTCAGGTATTTTACCATCGCCTTGTTTTCGGCTCTTCCGATAATCCCACCGTATGCGATCGTGCCACTTATCCGCCACAGGGCGGAAAGCAGATATTTCAGGGCGAACGCGGATGCCAGGGCATCGGGGTCCGGATTGTCGTGAGCAAGGATCAGAACCCTCTTTTCCCTGACAATCGGATAAAGCTCGGCGAGTTTTTCTTTATTCCTGTTATTACTATCGTCCATAATTTTCCGGCAGGCGGTTGAAAAACGTTCATCTGCACTCAGGCTTCGCCCTCAGGTTCAGCGCCGGGAGTTCCGGGTTAAGGGCTTTCAAAGACTCTGGATTTGATAACAGACTATATGGTTCCACAAGCAGATCATGATAAAGCCTGTAGAGTTCGTCAACAACCCAGCAGTTCCCTGTTTTCATACCGCGCACTTCGCGCTGCGGCCGGGCAGGAGATCGAAGCGGTATTTTCTGCGGGGCAGGGATTCGGCTTCCAGTAATGCCCCGACTCGTGAAAGGGGAACAATTTCACAGCCTGCGGCAATGACCCCTTCCAGCAAATCCATAAAATATTTGTTCCATATGCCCCCCTCCACCTCTGCATGGACCGGCAGGACATGAATCCCTTTTGCCTTCAGGCAGGAAAGAAGGATGTCCACCCCGTGCTCACCTCCGATTTCCTCGAAACAGGGAAGGTCCGACGGGATTTCCATTACCCCCGTAATTTCCTCGATGAACGGTTTCTTCGCCCGGGAACAGCTCAAGTACCGGAACGAATATTTCCTGATAATCTCCAGGGCCCTGTCGTCGATCATCCACGCAGGCGCGCCGAAGGACAGAGGATCCTTTCCGGTTATCCGTCGATAGGCATCCATACCCTTATGGAACCAGTCCTCGATCCATTCTTTCGAGTGAAAAGAAAGCTCATCCTGCCATCGCCGGTGGTCCCAGGCATGCAATTCCACTTCATGCCCTTCCGCCAGAATCTGCTTCACTGTTTCGGGAAAAGAAAGGGCGATCATGGGAGAGGAAAGCAAAGTACCATACAGGGCGGTCCTGAGGCCGTAAAGGCGGGCGGCTCCCGTCCTCAGCATTTTTTTAAAGAACAGAGGATTCTTCAAAAGCTGGAAAACGGCCCTGCCGGATGAATCGGGTCCCATGCTGAGATAAAACGTGGCCTTTATCTGCGGCTTCCTGAGAGTGGAAAGCAGCCGGGGCACACCTTTTTTCATACCCAGGTAGGTGTCGACATCGATTTTCAAACCAAGGATTTTCTGTTCTTTTGATATAAGAATCACCTCCTCCGACCGCTCCCGTCCGAGGATGTTTTGTCATAATGAGGAATGACAAAACGGGATCAAGGGGAAGCGGGATAGGGCGACGTCTTACTTTTCATTCTCCTCCAAAAATGCGTGCAATGTCCTCCTCATCGACTCTTCCAGCCCGACCACAGGTTCCCAGCCGAGCAGTTCCTGCGCTTTTTCTATAGAAGGCTTCCTTGTATAAATATCCTGATATCCCTTCCCGTAATAAGATTCGGAAGATACTTCGATGATATCGGAAAATTTCCCGTCATGTTTATGGTCTGGATGCTCACTGAACAGTTTCTTCAAGAGAAAGGCCAAATCCCTGACGGAACATTCATTCGCGGGATTGCCGATGTTGATGATCTGGTTCTTACAGCAGTTATCCCTGTTTTCGAGAATCTTCATCAATGCCCCTATCCCGTCATCCACGTAAGTAAAACAACGCTTCTGGTTCCCGCCGTCCACAAGCGTGATAGGACGTTTCATCATGAGTTCGGCAATGAACTGGGTCACGACCCGCGAACTCCCCTCTTTCGCCACATCCAGGGAATCGAGCCTGGGACCGACCCAGTTGAACGGGCGGAAGAGCGTAAATTCCAAGTACCCTCTCGTGCCGTAGGCATAAATGACCCTGTCCAAAAGCTGTTTGCAGCATGCATATATCCAGCGCTCTTTCTGTATCGGCCCCACAACCAGATAGCTTTCGTCTTCCTTGAATTCCGGGTCCGGGCAGGCACCGTATACCTCCGATGTGGAAGGAAAGACAATTCTCTTGCGATATTTAACGCATAGCTTGACGATCTGCAGATTCATTTCAAAATCGAGATGAAAAACCCCGATAGGGTCTTCGACATAAAGCTTGGGCGTCGCTATTGCCACGAGAGGCATAACTACGTCACATTTCTTGATATGGTATTCGATCCACTCCTTGTTGATGGAGATGTCGCCTTCCAGAAAATGAAACCGGGAATGATCCATGGCTTTATCCAGCCTGTCGGACGCCAGATCCATCCCGTATACCGACCAGTCGGTTTTATCCAGAATCCGGTTGGTCAGATGATGACCGATAAAACCGTTTACGCCCAGAATCAATATCTTCATTGCAGCACCAGCCCCTTTTTACTTTGGAAATATTTAAGTATTTTTTCGCCCCGTAAACGCCCTTTTGCGGTTTGGACATCTTCGAGGCGGAGCCGGCCGTCCGCCGTGCTCACGTAGACATGATGTCCGTCGGTATAAACGGCGCCGGAAGGTTGAACAGGATGCTTCTGCCGCTCGGGGACCGCCCACCATATCGTGAGTTTCTCCCCGTCCGGCAGATACGAAAACGCCCCCGGATAGGGTTCGGTGACCGCCCTGATCAGGTTGTAAATCCGCAGGGAGGGCCAGCTCCACTCGATTTTCCCGTCCTCGGGCCTGCGCCCGCCGAAATAGCTTCCCGACTGGATATCCTGTTTGATCCGCGGGGCCTTTCCGCTCCTGATCAACGGGAGGACCTCTGCCAGCAATTCGTCCGCCGCCGCGCAGAGCTTCTGAAAAAGCTTATGGGCGGTATCTTCGAAATCGATCGCAACCTCTCTGCGGCCGACTATATCCCCGGCATCGGCCCTGGCGATCATGTGATGGAGCGTCACTCCGGTCTTCCTTTCGCCGTGAATGAGCACCCAGTTCACGGGGCATCTCCCCCTGTAAGCCGGCAACAGCGAGCCATGGAGATTGTAAGCGCCGCAAGGGGGAATGTTCAGAATTTCATCACAGATCAGGTTCCGGTAATAGAACGAGAAAATCGCATCCGGGGACATCCTCCCGATCATGGAAACCCATTGCGGCAGGTTGACGTTGTCGGGACAGAAGACCGCAATCCGATTTTGCTTTGCCCAATCAACAACGGACGCGAACCAGCGATTTTCATCCGGATCATCCCTGTGGGAAAAGACGGCCGTTATTTCGAAACCCTCCCTCATCAGTGCCTTAAGCCCGACAATGCCCATATTATGATAGGCGAAGACGACGACTTTCATTCCCTGCTTCCCGAAGAAGTGTATATTTTCTCGATGACGAACTCCGGTCTCCTTCTGACTTCCCTGTAAATGCGGCCGATATATTCGCCCATGACCCCGAGTGCAAAGAACTGGAATCCCACAAACGCAAAAAGTATGGCGAACAGTGTAAAGACGCCTTCCGCGGCCCACCTTGCGCCGTAAGCGATACGGGCTACACCGAGGACTACGCCGAAGCCGACTCCCGTGAACGCCATCAGGACGCCCGCGTACATGATAAATTTCAAGGGGAAATCCGAAAACGAGGATACGAGGTCAAATTGCAGATTGATCAGTTTCCTGAGCGGATAATGCGATTCCCCCGCATATCTTTCTTCATGCGCCACTTCTATTTCCGTCACATTCTTGGCAAAGTAGGTCGCCAGAGCCGGTATGAATGTCGACTGTTCGTGACAGTTGATCATCCGATCGACCACTGTGCGCCGGTAAGCCCTCAGCATGCAGCCCCAATCGGTCATCTGCACTTTTGTTATCCTCCTGGCGACCATATTGATGATTTTGGACGGCAGGGTTCTGAACAGAGAGTCCTTGCGCTCCTTGCGGATCGTGCCGACGACATCGTAGTCGCCGCTGTCCATCGCCCGGATAAGTTTCGGAAGCTCTTCCGGCGGATTTTGGAGATCCGCGTCCATCGTGATAATAATATCCCCGTGCGCAACGGAGAACCCGGCGAACACCGCCGCGTGCTGGCCGTAATTTTTTGTCAACTCTACTACTTTAACGTGATTGTGCTCGGTGAAACCTTTCAGAATCGAGAGTGACCGATCCCGGCTGCCGTCGTCGACAAAAATGATTTCGTATTTCTTGCCGATCCGCTCCATAACCGGCCTCAATCTCTCCATGAGGCGACTCAATACCTGCTCTTCGTTGTATACCGGAATGACCACAGAAACCATATTTTGAGCGCTTCCCGATCCTTTTTCACCCATAACGCAAAATCTCCTTTATGGCGTCGCATACGTAGAATACATCCTCGTCTTTCATGGCCGGATAGAGCGGAAGCGAAACCACGCGCCCCGCCGCGTTTTCGGTATTTCTGAGCATTCCTTTGCCGGTCCCGAACCGGTCTCTTACATAATCGAGCAGGTGGCAGGCAGGATAATGAACGCCGTATCCGATATTATATTCCGACAATCTCTGCATGAACCGCTCCCTGTCCATGGAGAGGACTTTTATGACAAACAGATGCCACGCGTGGGTATGCGGGTAATCCGGCACGGCAGGCAGATCGATTCCCCTTGCGCCCGCAAGCCCGTTCAGATAGAGCTCCGCGAGTCGGCGCCGCCTGCTGTTGAATTCATCCAGCCTCGATAGTTGCGCCATTCCGAGCGCCGCCTGCATGTCGGTCAAATTATACTTAAACCCGGGCACTGTGATATCGTACTGCGGGTTTCCACCCTTGCCATAGCGCTTCCATGCGTCTCTTTCAATCCCGTGGAACCTGAAGAGTCTCAGCTTTCTTTCCAATTCCCCGTCATTCAAGGTAATCATCCCACCCTCGCCGGTGGTGATGTTCTTGAGCGGATGAAATGAAAAAATCGCGATCCCGCCGAATCCCCCCGCATGGACACCCTTATAGTATGTGCCCGCAGCGTGCGCCGCGTCTTCAATAACTTTCAAATTATACTTGCCGGCGATGGCCAGGATTTTATCCATATCAACCGGCGCGCCTGCAAAGTGTACCGGTATAATGGCTTTCGTTCTATCTGTTATTTTTTCCTCGATCAGATCACAGTCTATATTCAAAGTCCCGTAATCAACATCGACAAAAACGGGTTTTGCCCCGGTCAGGGTGATCATGTTGATGGTTGATGCGAATGTCATGGAAGGGGTTATGATCTCTTCTGTGCGTCCCAGCCCCAGGGCCGACAGCACAAGATGCATGCCGGCAGTCGCGGAACTCAGGGATACCGCGCCGGCCGCGCCCGTAAGCTCCATAAACTTTTCCTCAAAGGACCTGCATACAGGACCGGTGGTAATCCACCCCGATTTCATGCACCGGGTTACGCTCTCGATCTCTTCCCCGTCGATCGAGGGTCTGCTGAGAGCCAAAAAATCCTTTCTTATCTTCATGCCCATTTCCCTTAACCTTAAAAACACTTCAATCGTACAAGAAAAAACGCGCCATTATCCCACAATATTTCCAGTTCGGGTACTGCTTTCTTGAGCTCCGCCAGTCTCTCTCTGTACTGCGTCATACAGTAGATTTCCTTATTGTTCCTGCACTTTTCATAAAACTCCGGTACCGAAATAAAAAAACGGGCTCTTTCGGCGGGGGGCAACTGCTTGATGCCGTATCCCAGCTCTCCAAAGTCCTCCACTACAGGAGTCCTGATCTTATCGTAAAAATCCATGCCATAAAGGGAAATCTTGTATTGATAAAGTTCCTGACCCGGCGGTACATTTTCTCTGGCAGCTCTGGCCACAGGATATGCGGATTTATAGGGGGAGAGGAAGTCGGCCGCCGGAAAAATAAGCGACGCGAAGAATGCGGCGGACAGCAAATAAACCGTCAGGAACCATCCTCCTTTCCGCTTCTTTTCGATCAGACCGGGCAGAAAAACGATCATGATCTGTGTCAATACCGGGAAAATGATCAGCAGCCACCATTTTTCCGATTGTATGATTACAAGGTCCCGACCGAAAGCGATGCTTCTTAAAAACAGGGGGGCCAGGAGCAGTAAAATGAACAGGAGGGACTGCAGGATAACCGGAATACGCCAGGCATAATTAACCGGTTTGTCACGATTACAGGCGCGGCGTCCCTCATAGAGCCGGAAGACCCGGGCAAATATGACGGCAAGGGGCAGGAATACGGGACCGGCATAAGGGATCAGCTTGGAAGAGGAAACGGAATAAAACAGGAAGATGAATAATATCCAGGTCAGCATGAAAGAGATGTGCGGGCGCTCGAAAAGTTCCCCCCACCGGATGCCGCCCTCCCTGAATGCCTGGGGTAGAAATGCGCACCAGGGCAGGGTCCCGGCGACAATGACCGGAATATAGTAAAATACGGTATTATCGCGGCCGTGCATGGTCGTCGTGTAGCGCAGGAAATGCTCCTGCACGAAAAAGAATCTGAGGAAATCACTGTTTGCCTTTTGAACGAGTACTATCCACGGAGACACAATAAGAATAAAGACGGCAATCCCGACCGGAGAGATGATCCGCGGGATGTCGCGCCACCTCTTTTCTATCGCCAGCCAGATCATGAGAATGGCAAAGGGGAAGACCGGTCCTATCAGGCCTTTCGTGAGAAAGGCCAGGGCGCAGGCGGTGTAGAGAAGATAGAGCCAGAGCCTCTTCCTGCAGCGTCCCGCAAAGTATTTATATCCCGACCAAATTGCCACACCGACAAGAAATGTGAGCGGCATATCCAGTATATTGATTCTTCCGATAACGAAGTGAAAGAGAAACGTGCTCAGTATTGCCGCCGCATACAGCCCCGTTTTTCGGTCCTGAAAGGCCATGCCCATGAAATAAACCAGGAAAATACACCCCCATGCACTGAGCGCTGTGAACAGCCGCGAGGAAAATTCGTTCTCTCCGAAGAGTTTAAAAAAAAGGGCGGTCACCCAGTATGCAAGGGGAGGCTTTTCGAGATAAATGACATGATTCAACCGCGGGGTTACGTAATCCCCGGTCCTGTTCATCAGGCTCGGTATATCGCTGTACCTTGCTTCATCCGGTTCCATGAGGGGCATGAAAGGGAGGAGGGCAATGAAGAGGAAAAATGGAATTATAAATAAAAATAGCAGCTTGTTTTTTATACCCGCATTAAGGCCCATGATGCCGTCAGGTCTCCCAGCTTCTTTTTTTGCCACCCCCGGCCTTCAGTCCTGCGCCGTTAGCCTTTTGCCTATATTATTGAACAGCCTTCAAACAAGAGCTTTTCAACAACTTCCTTGTATTTTTTCTCTTATCTCATATATAACTGAATTGAAAGGGAGTGTTACCATAAATCAGATTTGAAGAGAAGTGATTTCGAGGACGCGCAGAAGAGAAAATTTCCCGCGGGGTTGCAATTTCCGCTGATCGGAAGCACCGGCCGCCTATGAACATCATAATTGACGGATACAATCTCATAAGGCAATCGGACAGAATGCGCCGTTTCGAGCGGATCGGCCTGGAAGCGGGAAGAAGAGCCCTGATCCGAAAGATTTCTCTCTACAAAAAGACCCGGGGGCACAAGATCACGGTCGTCTTCGACGGATGGCTGAACGGACCCTCCGAAGAAGAACGGGAACGGGAAGGCGGAATTCTGATCATTTATTCAAAAAAGGGTGAAAAGGCGGACGAGGTGATTAAAAGAATCGTAAGGCACAGCAGCGAAGAGATTCTCGTCGTCACCTCCGACCGGGAACTTGCCAATGCCGTCCAGCGGGCAGGGGCGGCGGCGATTCCCTCGCATATCTTCGAAGAGAGAATGGAAGCCGGTCCCCGAGGAAACGGAGAAACCGAAAAGGAAGAAGACGACAGGCCGTCACCCGGAACGAGAAAGAAAGGACCGTCAAAGCGCGCCTCCAGGAGGGAGAAAATGCTCCTTACCCGCATGAAGAAATTGTGAGCCTACGCCCGGCACAGGTCCAAAACCAGGCGCTCCAGGAGCAGTTGCGGGTCGCGGCCGGTTGTCTTCATGGCGATGTCGGTTTCAAGAAGACGATCAAGGATGGAGATGAGTTCCTTCGTGGAGAAGCGAACGCAGTTTTTCATGAGCTGATAGACGACATAGGGATGCAGGCCCCCAAGATCTCCTTCAGGTCCCCCTGATTGACTCCGCTCTGTGATCTGTGTAAATACCGTCCTCTGAAACCGGTCAAAAGGCATGCCGGAATCAAAAGAAGCCGGCTTTCCCGCGTCGATCAGGATGCGCGCCTGAAGAAGCAGTCTCATTTCCCGGATGATGACTGACAGGATCATCAGGTAATGCACGCCCTTGTCCAGAAGATCCCTTAAAACCGCCAGTGTCTCTCCCGTTTTTTTCTCCATTATCAGGGACGCCAGGGAAAATACCGAATTCTCCCTGGATTTTTCGATAACAGCTTCCACATCGCTTTCATCTATGTACGTTTTATCACCTGCAAACGCAACCAATTTACGGACCTCGGAAATGGTTTTTTCCGGGTCGAAACCTGTCTTTCTTCCCAGGGCCGAAAAAGCGCCCGCCGCGAATCCTTTTCCCTCTTTCGAGAGGATCTCCCGCGAGACCTCGACGGCGATATCCCTCTGCCTCGCTTCGCTTTTGACACGGGAGAAATGCAGCACAATGCCCGTTTCCGAGACGGCCTTGAACAGCGATTTACGCCTGTCTGCAGATGCAGCCGTCAGAACCAGACAATTGTTCTCCGGGATTCCTCTTCTCAAGACAGCCTCGAGTTCTTTCTCGTTCTTCTCTCCGTGAGTGCCCGGGTCGACACCGTATTGATCGCACAGCTCTATCATCCGGGGAAGCCACTTCGCGCGGTCGCCTTCGCTCGCGTCCGAAATTTTTTTCCACTCCCGATCGGATATCTTTTTCCAGCCGGAGTCGCGCAAATCATCCAGCGCCCATCCCGCCATTCGCATGGCACTCACAAAATTCTTAACGGTCTGAAGGGGATCGCTGTCCATATCTTCGACCGCCTTTGCAATCAACTGGGGCGTGGAGGCCCGGGAGTGAAAAAGACGGGTATTCCTGACCACCACTACTTTTCTGCCCGGTATCAGAGGCGGAGCAAGGAGGGCCTCGCATATCCTTTCAGCAAGATCGTTCTCCCCGTCCAGATAAAAGAGATGCAACCCCGAGTCTCCCTCGGGAAGGAGTAGATTGATGACCCTGTCGAGCGCGTCTCGTACAAGGAAGTCCTCATCCCCGTAAATGAGATAGACCGGCGCGACTTTTCCCTTTTCAATATCCGCGAGGGCCGCTTTCAATCCATGTTCGTGACTGGACATAATTTATGGTTCAAGGCGCAGGGCACAAGGCTCATGGCATACAGCTCCTCCTTCGACACCCCTGGCCTTATATAATAACGAACTTTTGTATATACCTGACTGCTTCATCCGGGTCGTCTATGATCTGGAAAAGGCCCATATCTTCCGGAAGGATCTTCTTCTCACGAAGCAGCGTTTCCTTTATCCAGTCGAGAAGACCTTTCCAGTAATCGCTTCCCATAAGGATAACCGGAAAGCTCTTAATCCTCCTGGTCTGAATGAGAGTAATGGCCTCGAAAAGCTCGTCCAGGGTGCCGAAACCGCCGGGCATGACCACATAGGCCATCGCATATTTGACAAACATGACCTTCCGGATGAAGAAATACTTGAAATCGAGGCTCAGATTGGCATAGGGATTCGGCTTCTGCTCGAAAGGAAGCTTTATATTCATTCCAACAGATATGCCTCCCCCCTCCGTCGCCCCCTTGTTGGCTGCCTCCATAATGCCCGGGCCGCCTCCTGTTATCACCCCGAATCCCTTCTCTGCCAGGCGCCTTGCAAGATACTCCGCCTTCTTGTAATAGTCGTCCTGCGGACCCACCCGGGAAGAGCCGAAAATGCTTACAGCATGGCGGATTTTGGAGAGCTCTTGGATAGCCTCCACAAATTCAGCCATGATGCGGAACATCCGCCACGACTCATTAATCGATAAGGCGTCTACCAGATATTGTTTCTCGTCCATTCAAGCATCTGCCGGCATTAACGTTACGATGATCGCCTTCTCTGGGCTTTGGCAAGACGCCTTCGCGCCTCAATGGCTTTTCTCTTCCTCTTGACGGAGGGTTTTTCGTAAGCCCTCCGCAATTTCAATTCCTTGAACAAGCCGCTTTTTGAAAGCTTGTTTTTCAATACTTTCAGCGCCTTGTCAATATCATTATCAATCACCTTTACTTCCAAAATATTTCTCCTTTTCTTGTAAATATTTTTATAATATCTTCTCGTAAGAAGCTGTATTCTACGCCTTCTGTCATGCTTCGGGAAAGAGTCTATACAGTTGTCCAAAGACCGGGCTTGTCAGAAGTCCTGATGCCCAGTACCTTGTACTTGTATGCTAACCATGCGCCCGTGCAATCCACGGAAAGGCAGCCACCGCAATGTCTCTTCAAGACATTACTGCAACCGGTCGTACATTCATAAATGAAGAGGTTCTTGAGATCGGTTTTCTGGTCTCAATGAAGAAATGGAAGGTGCTCATCTATAAAAGATCACAATAAATTCTTTCTTCCTTTCAGCAGGGGGAATTCGACCGCAGCTCTTCATATGAATGATAGTACGATTCTATCTCACAATCGGGAAACTGGTCTGACTTCTTTATCCCCCCAATCCTCGAAGATTTGAATCAAACGGATCTTTCATGATGATACAATTGAATCAATGATCCTATCTCACATGATTACGATCTTCGTATATACAAAAGTGCCTGATTTGTCAATAGAAATTAATTGGAAACATTCTTCGTTCCGGCGCTTCTATTCCAGAGATCCGTTCTGTATTTTTCTTCCAGGAGCCGCTCCTTCAGGCACTCTTCCCGGGCCGTCAGTTCTCCCTCGCAAAGCTTGATATTAAGGACGTCTTCGAATGACTCTTTCACTATGCTGCTGAAGTCATCGGCCGTTATCCGGCTTTCCAGAAGATCATTAACGGAAATGACGGAATCCCTCAGGTGATCCAGATAGGCTGTCCGGGCCAGGTTGCCCATGGAAATAGACGCCCAGATCGTTTCGGGATCGAAGTCGAGCAGTATTGAACCATGCTGTAAAAATGATCCGTTCGACCTTACCTGGGCACTGCCGCAGATTTTACGGCCCTTTACGAGAATCTCGTATTGAGATGGAACAGAAAAGCAAAAGGCCTTCAGATCATCGCACTCGAGATAGCGATGCCCTGTCTCCATTTGGGCATCAATCCCGATCCTTAATAAACTGTTTATAATGCATCTGCTGATGACGAGATAGGTCCCCAGAATGCCCCGGGGAAACAAAGGATGATCGCCTCTGGCAACAAGAGAATACGTCAAGTCGTTTTGGTGAAGTACTGCCTTCCCTCCAGTGGGGCGGCGGACAATATCTATGCGCTTTTCGCGGCAGAATTCCTCATTGACCTCTTTATCGAAATCCTGAAAGTATCCGAGAGAAACCGCGGGCGGCTGCCATCCATAGAATCTGAGGGTCGGCGGACTCTCCAGCCGTTGATTTTCCCTGAATATGGCCTCGTCGATAGCCATATTCGCAAAGGCATGATCTTTTCTATAGGGAAGAATTCTCCATTGTTCCACAGCGACTCAATCCAGCCCTTCTTCACCGCCCACATAATCCTTGTATTCCATGGAATCCAGAAGATTGTCAAGTTCTCCCGGATCTTTTATTTCAACAATGATCATCCACCCCGTATCGTAAGGATCGCTGTTCACTATCCCCACGTCATCGACCATATCCTCGTTTACGCGTACAATTTCGCCGCTGACCGGGGAAATCAGTTCCGTTACTGTCTTCGCGGATTCTATAGTACCGAAAGGCTCATCCTGTTCCACATATGAATCCGCCTGCGGGAGTTCTACATGGAGTATCTCTCCCAGTTTCTCCTGTGCATAATCGGTAATCCCTATCGTCGCGAGATTGCCGTCTATTCTCGCCCATGTATGCTCTCGACTGTAAAGCAGATCATCTGGAAAATCCATCATTCTCGACTCCTATCTTTCCAAACTTCCCAACTCCTGAGTTCAAGGCCATCAGCCTTTCGCCCATATTCTTGAGCAGCCTGCAAGGCAGGTGTTTTTCACGCTGGAGGCCGGCATGGCAACATATTTCGGACGTCCATTATAGTTACCCGACCAGCCTGAAATCCTTTGTTGCCTTCGTTAAAACTTCATATCCATTCTCTTTCACAAGGACCATATCTTCGATTCTAACGCCCCACTGACCGGGGATGTATATGCCGGGCTCTATGGTGACAATCATGCCCGCTTCCAGAACCGCATCTGAATTGTAAGCAATCCTGGGAGGCTCGTGGACTTCAAGACCCACGCCGTGTCCCGTGCCATGGCGGAAGTAAGGACCGAAACCCTTCTTGTCTATGTAGTCGCGGGCGATATGATCCACTGCCTTACATGAGATCCCGGCCTTCACGGCATCAATGGTCATGTCGTGAGCGTCTTTGACAACCTGATAAACTTTCCTCTGGCGTAAATCCGCATCACCCAGAGCGACTGTGCAGGTTTCATCGGAATGATATCCCATATACACAGCGCCGTAATCAAAAATAATGAAATCCCCGCGCGTGAATTCCCTGAACCCCGGCCTGGCATGCGGCAAAGCAGTGTTGGTTCCGGACGCGACAATGGTATTGAACGAACAGTCCTCCGCTCCCGCCGACTTCAACCGGTAGTCCAGCTCCAGCGCAATATCTCTTTCCCTGACACCCGGTTTTATAAAATCCAGAATGGAATGAAACGCTCCTGAGGCCGTCTCCGCGGCTTTCTTCATCCGTTCTTCTTCCAGGGAATCTTTTATAGCCCGGATATACTCGATTTCCTCGAAAACCGGCTTCAGTTGAAGTCCCTGCAGCCTGGCTTGGAGTTTCAGAAATTGATCAACGTACATTGACATCGACTCGAAGCCGACCGCCTTAAATCCCGAATCACACGCTACCTGGACAATACCATCGATCTTGTCCCGATATTCGATTACCTCCGCGCCTTTCGCTTCATCCTGCGCTTGGGTCACATATCGGCCGTCAACAAGTAAAAAGGCCCGCGCGCCTCCGATGACCAGTGCCCCGTCACTGCCCGAGAAATCCGTCAGATACCGTATATTGGCCGGATTCAGCAGCAGAATAGCATCAATTTCAAGGCGATCCAGCTTCGAACGGAGCCGGGAAATCCTTTCATGGAATACTTGCAGGGGCCGGGACATTACCTCTGGACCTTTTGATCTTGCCGAGCCATGCGTTGAGCTCCCTTATGACAGCCTCCCTTTTCCCGGAAACTTCACCTGTTCTGCCCTGGTTAAGCATAGTCTCTGCCTCCCGCAGTTTCTCCAATACTGACTCATTGCCGGGATCGGTTTTGAGAATCTCCTCCAGAATTTGTCTTGCCGTGTCCGGATGACCTTGCCTGATAAAAAGTTCCGCCATAGTAACTGTTCGGAAATCCGATGAAATCTCCGGGGTATATTCCTTGCTGTCGGGCTCCTTCGACTGCGGGTCGGCTTCGGCAAGAGATTCCATCCTCTCGGCGATTTCCCCGTGCCTGGAGGAGCCGGGGTTCAGCAGCTCGAATATTTCGTAGTATCTTTTCGCTTCCTCCTTCAGACCTCTGCGGCAGCAGACATCACCGAGCAATTCATAAACAGGGGACCACCGGAGAAAATCGGATTCTATATCCTTCAGAATTCCCGATGCTTCTTCATCCCTCTTCAAACCAACCAATGCGCGATACAAAACGATCCTGGCGTCGACTTCATTCGGTGCGGAGTTGAGTCTGTCCCTTGCCATATCCAGTACGACCTGGAATAAATTCTGCTTCAGATACACTTCCGCCAGAGAGAGAAACTCATCCCTCGCCTCGATATCCCTGTTCATGATCGAAATTTCGGGCGATTTCATGTCGTTATCCCCGCACATAGCCGAAAGCTACTAACATACAGCCCGGGGTGTGTCAAGCGGATATATCCCGGCGATACTTTAAAAAAGTAAATTATTTTTTATAGAGTTTGCAGAAGATTTTTTATAATCCCGTTGACACGGGTTTCCGGCGAATGATAAAAAAATCAGCAAGATGTATAACATAATCTGCTTTTATGCCCGGCAGTCAAGGATTTTTCGACTGCTGACGGAAAATTTTCAGAAAGGAATTCCATGCTGAAGACAATAGAAAATAAATACCCGAATCGCGATTACGAAGTCAATATCCGTTTCCCGGAATTCACCTGTCTTTGCCCGATGACATCTCAGCCTGATTTTGCTGAAATCACTATAACTTACATACCATCGGGATTATTGGTCGAGCTGAAATCCATGAAGTTTTACTTGAATTCTTTCCGCAATCAAGGGATATTCCACGAAGAGGCTGTTAATCGAATACTGGATGATTTTTTAGCCGCAGTCAATCCCAAAAAGGTCGAGGTGATCGGAAAATTCAATGTGCGGGGGGGAATACACACAACCGTAAGAGCTGCTTACCCCGGGTAATATGAGAAGTCATTGCCTGGCCGCTGCTGTTTTCTGCACGTCCTGGACAATCCTGGGCGTAATGAAAATCAGGATTTCTCTTTGATCTTTGGATTTCTCCTGGGATTTGAAAAGCCATCCGAGAATCGGTATTTCCGAAAGCCAGGGTATCCCACTCTGTCCTGTACTGTCGGTGACTTTTCTGATCCCGCCGACCACGACTGTCTCGCCGTCTCTTACAATCACGTTGCATTCAACTTCGCTCTTGTTGATTGGAGGATTATCGAGCTTTTGCGCGGTCTGTGTCGAGTAATCCGGTGAATCGTTCGTCGCCAGAATCTTCAGGGAAAGGCGGCCGTCCGGAGTAATTGTCGGGGTCACCGTCAACTGCAAGACGGCATCCTTGTACTCCGTTTTCGCCGGCTCTGTTGTTGTCGCTTTCGTGATGATCGGAATAGCCTGACCCTGTTTTATGTAGGCTTTTACATTCTCGAGAGTCGTGACTTTGGGAGAAGAAAGAATCTTCACTTCCCCAGATCCCTCAAGGGCCGTTAGCTGCGCATCCAGCATGGCCTGGGAACCGCCTATCAACAATCCGATCGTAGGAGAGGCCGTGTAGCTGTGTGCCAGATTCGCGATATAACTCGTGCCGAAGAGGTCTCCCCCGCTGCCGAAGGAATCCCTCACGACCCCGACGCCGCCCGGGTAAGCCGTCAGGCCCGTCGGCATGATGCCGCCGCCGCCCCGCAGCCAGTAATTACTGCTTACGGCATAGCCGCCTCCCCATTGAACTCCTATCTTTTTAGAATAACTTGTCGTTATATCCACGATCTTTGCCTCGATCGCAATCTGCGTCTTTCTACCCTGGGCGATATCCTCCTTCAGACGTTCTTCTTCCGCTTTTTTGATTTTTTCCAGAGGTAAAACAGCTATGACATTGCCTGTTCTCTTCATCCCCAGGCCGTTTGTATCCAGAATGGTTTCAAGAGCCTGATCCCAGGGTACATTTCTCATGTGGACAGTAATAACTCCTTTGACATCCTCTCCGGATACAATATTGACGCCGCTCACTTCGGAAATCAGCCTGAAGACACTCTTGATACCGGCGTCCTGAAAGTCCAGCGATATCCGGTGGCCGAAATACCTTTTGCCTTCTTTTACATTCATGGTCTTCTCATCTTTCGGCCTTTCTGTGAAAAGGTCCGGAACCGATTCACTGTTCGCCTTTTCATTTGACGGCGACTGAGGATTCCCGGATACTACGGCGGGAGAGGAACTCGCCCCCGATATCTGATCTTCTGTATAACCAGCGGGATCCATGCAAAGAATAAAGGCGGGTAAACATATTAGGATGGCTGCCGAAAGACGGTTCCTTTTCATGGTTTTTCCTCTTCCTGATAACGATAAAGCTTGAGGGTAAGTCGATTCACTCTCGATTTACCGGAATTCCCATTCAATTTTTCTTCAATAATGATCTGATCATCAAGTATCTTGCTGACCCGTCCGTTATTCAGGCCGATGTGCGTCCCCTGGGATATGATATAATTCTTGCCCTTCTGATCAACGACCATCGCTATTTTTCTGCTTCCTGAATCAGCAATGCCCACCAGTCTGAACTGCCCGATATCCTGTCTTTGCAACGGCGTAAGAAAGGCCGACCCGGAGGATTTCTTTTTTACCCCTTCTTCCTTTTTCACCAGCGGGTTGAATGGATCCGGCTTGCCGGCGGGATTATAGCTGTATGTCTCGATTTTATACGGATCTTCACTCCGCGCGGGCGAAGGCGGCAGAGGAGCAATCACCCCCAGCACTGTAAATACAGCAATCAGTAGCCCATAAACCGTATATGGCTTATTTTTTCTTTTCATCTTTTTTTTCGGCCGCTTTTTCCACAAACATGTAAGTCTTGATCATGCACGAAGTTGTCAGAATATTAGAATCGCCTTTGGCGTCCTTCGCAGCCGAGATCGAAAAATCGGTAATATTCACGATCCGCGGGAGTTTCGCCACCTGCTCAAAAAAACGGACAACATCATGGAAGCCGCCATTCACCGTTACCTTTACCGGAATTTCGGCATAAAATTCTTTGCTCACCGGCTGCACAGGTTCGAACAGCAGAAAATCCATCCCCGCTTTGCGCCCCTCTTCCGAAAGAGAACTCAGAAGACCGGGAATTTCCTTCTGATCCGGAAGTTTGGTCAGCGCTGTCTGCAAGGATTCTTTCAGTGCAAGCACTTCTTTTTTATTTTTCTGGATCTCCTTGATAATTAGTTCTTTGCCCGATATCTGCTGCCGGATTTGCGAGAGCTTTGCCTGGAGGGAGCTCTTTTTTTCACTGAGGGGCTGATAGAGCAGGGAATAATACAGGTAACCGGCAAGCAGAAAAACAAGCGCGGCGAGCAGTCCCTTCTTTCTGGGGGACATTTTTTTGATTTCTTCCAAATCGAGCTTCATAACACTATGCCTTCTTCAAAACACAGGACAATGTGAATGCCTGTAATTTCGTATGGGCTATGATCTGCTGTTTGGATGAAATCAGGTCCACGGATTGAATGTAGACCGATGTCTCCAGGGTTTTCATAAAACGCGCAACCGCCGAATTGTCCCGGGCCATACCGTCGATCCGCAGATCTGTTTCATTGGCGGTCAGGTTTGTAATCCACAACTGCCCGGCAGGCAGAAGGGTGGTCAAGGCGTCCAGAATGAGCACGGGCTTGAGCCGGTTAGCTTCCAGACTGTTGATGATCGCGAGTTTTCTTTCGAGTATGAGTTTATCATTTTTCACCCGATCAATCTCACCCGCCGATCGGGTCAGGCCTATAAGCCTGTTCTCGGCATCCTTCACCTGCTGCTCGAGCACGGATGTGCTCCAGAGCATGTACGTCTGTAAAGAGATCAGCGCGACCACAACCATTGCGGCGCATGCGGAAAGAATGATCATCTCGCGTTTCAGACCTTCTCTCTTTTTCTTTTCCCTGTATGGAAGAAGATTGATTTTTATCATCTGTCATTCACCCGCCTCAGGGATAAACCCACGGCCACCGCGGCGTCGGGACCTATATCGTCCAGCACTTTCGGGTCGAACACTCTCTTGTCGAACAGGATATTCCTGACCGGATTGACCAGTTCCGCCTCGATATTCAACTTCTGCGTGAGGACATGGAGAATACCGGGAATCTTTGCGCTTCCTCCGCTGAGCAGGAGCTTCTTTATGTATTCGCCTGCGTAAATCGACCTGAAATAATCAACGGACCTTTCTATTTCCAGAAAAATGGGATCCGCCAGCTCGATCAGTTCCGAGGCAGGAATCCTCTGCTCATCCGGATCTCCTTCCACTACGGCAATCTTGATCTTTTCCGCCTCGTCGAAATCGACACCGATCTTCCGCTGTATACTCTCTGTAATGGAGTCTCCGCCCATCGCAAAATCTCGCGTGAAGAGGGAGCCGCCTCTCTTGACGACGTTGATATTGGTAATGCTGGCTCCTATATTCACCAGAACAATGACATCCTGTTCTTCGAAATCATAATTGGCCTCGTACATTGTCTCCAGGGCAAACGAGTCCACATCCACAATAACGACTTTCAGTCCCGCTTTTTCGATCGCCTCCACATAACTCTTGACGACCTCTTTTTTGGCGGCCGCAAGAATGACATCCATTTGACCGGGCATTACATCGCTTTCTCCAAGAATCTGAAAATCGAAATTGACTTCTTTGATATCGTCAAAGGGGAGATATTTCTCGGCTTCGTCATTCAGGAGATCGCGCAGTTCTTCCTCCTCGCTCACCGGAAAGCCCACCTTCTTCACAATAACAGCATGCCCGGACAGGGAGGTAACGACCTTTTTGGCCTTGCAGCCGGAGTCTTTGAAGAGCTGGCGAATTTTTTCGACCAGAACTTCTTTTCCCAGTAGATTCCCTCCCACGATAACCCCCCTGGGAAGGGGAAGCCGGGAGAATCTGCTCAGAACGTATCCATCTGCCGAATCCGATATCTCCGTCAGTTTCAGCGAGCTGGATCCTATATCGAGTCCGACGACGCCTTTTCCAGAAAACAAGCTTTCCAGTCCGAATCTGAACATCAAATCTCCATCTTTAAGCAAAACAGCCGGGGAAATCCACGAAGAGCAAAAAACTAGAAAAGAGCGGCCTAATCGGCGTCTCAGGAGGCGGGTATGATCTTACACCGTATATTCATCCGATACGGAAACCGGATGCGATGCCTGCCCGGCAGCCCTGCCGCCCTATCCCCTCAAGAGGACTTAGGCCAGAAACTTTGCGTCCCATCCTTTCGGGTGGTTTGCCTTTTTCAGGCTTTTGCTCTCTACTATATTATATTGGCCACCATTAAAAATCTGACTATTTCCTGGCCAATGCTCACATTGTCCATTATCGGACGTAATTGAAAAAGCTTTAACACGCGGAAACGCCGTCTTTCCTGAATTTGCAGCCAGCACGGAATCGAAAGCACAAGACCTCAGCAGCAAACAGCGGCTCCCTTCAATTTACAAATTTATAAACAATATCCCCTTTCTTAACCATGCCGAGGTCATTGCGCGCCGTGGCTTCGATGTGCTTCGGGTTGCTCTTGAGCAGGGCGATTTCCTGTTTGAGCTTGTTGTTCTCCTTCACAAGCTGCATGTTCGCATCTCTCAGAATGGAATGCTTTTCTTTCAGGACGAAATTATCGATGAGTCCGTTGTCTCCAAAGACGATCAGGAATCCCATAATGAGAAGGAAAATAACAAGATACCTGCCCACCTTCATCGGTCTTGTTTCCCCCTGGAGAAGCCGGCGTTAAAGAGATATTTATGAGACCTATACACGAAAAAAAAGGAATGAACAATCTTAAAAATATAATTTTCAAAAAAAATCCGGTTTTGTGATCTCAATCACAAAACCGGACTCAAGCAAAGAGCCGGATTTGAAGCTAACCGACGGAAACAGACGGAAGCAGTTGCTGCGGCTCACCCAGCATAAACTCTCCTCTGGCTATCCAGCCCTTCAGGATATCCGCGATTTCCCGCGCCTTATAATAACTCGAAAGCGGCGCGGTGGTGATCTTCCTGCCGTTGACGGTGATCGCGCCGCTTCTCAGCTCTTTATAACTGACCTCCGCAATGCTTTTCAGTTCGCCTTTTGGATAATCCATGCTGTAGTCATAGACCTGAGTATAGATGTCTTCATCCTTCACGGCCGTCGAGCGGGCCATTTCCTCATTCAGTATGGGGATGGGAATACCGATGCCTACATATAGCGAAACTCCATAGCCGAGTATACTGGCCCCCACCAGCCATTGCGGCTTCATCTGCTTCAGATCGCCGATCGTGGCGATTGTGCCCGCTCCTGTTTTCGGAATGCCTTTGGCGCTTCTTTCGACATCAGGACTATGCTGAGTTCCGTGCCACGCCACGTACCCTTGAGCGCCCCCCAGAAATATACGCGTACCGATTCCGATCGTCCTGTAATAGGGATCGTTGAAGAGAGGGCTGAGCTGTCCCGACGTGGAATAATTGGCATTAGCCATGCGGGGCCTCAGCACGCCCATGTAAGTATAAATGGTCTTATCGGACATGTTGACGGCGCAACTGTAGTTCTGGTAAGCATTACGGGGGTTGAAGAGGATGGCGTCCCGGAGGTCGTTTATCGTTATGTTCTTTTCGAACTTCCGCGATGGATAGCAATCCGTCCCGTACCCTTCGGCGCGCAGCCGTATCACATTGCCCGCCACCAGGTCTTCTATGACATGTCCCCCTCCATAGTTGAATTCACCGGGATACACGCTGTTGAGCGGGTCACCTTCCACAACCTCTGCCGCGCCTATATAACAGTCGACGGCAGCGATCCCTCCGTAAGCAGGGACATCATTGAGCCATATTTTCGAAGCCTTGATCCTCGGAGAAGTATGTCCAAAATTCAGGAAAGCGCCGGAAGAGCACATGGGGGCAAATGTACCGGTTGTAACCACGTCTACCTTTTTCGCGGCCTCGATATCGCCGTGCTTCTCGACAATGCCGATCATCTCTTCAGCCGTGACCACGACCACCTGACCGAGTCTTATCTTTTCATTAATTTCCCTGTATGTCTTATTGATCTTGTACTTGCCCATGAATACCAACCTCTTTACAGTCCCCACATAGTGTTGAAAAATGCTTTTCCCGCCTGGGCCTGAAACTTTTTTATCCTGTATGCCCGAACCCGCCTCTTCCCCTGGATGTCTCGTCCAGCCCCCCATTCAAATCCCATTCTACACGGCACACCGGGTGCACAATCATCTGGGCGATCCGGTCTCCCCTCTTCACAACATAAGGCTCTTTGCCGTGATTAATGAGCAGAATCCCGATCTCGCCGCGATAATCGGCGTCTATGGTTCCTGGAGAGTTAATGAGCGTCACGCCGTATTTGATTGCAAGACCGCTTCGCGGCCGGATCTCGGCTTCGTATCCTTCCGGAAGAGAGATCGCCAAGCCCGTGGGTATCAACTTCCGCTCACCCGGAAGAATAATTGTATCTTCCGTGACCGCGGCAAAGATATCCATGCCCGCCGAATGTTCCGTCATGTAACGTGGAAGGGATACCTCCTCGGCTCCCGGCAACTTTTCGACAGATACTCTTATATTCCTGACCATACCGCCGTTATTCCGCCAGGCCGCCATGGCCGAATGGTTCCAGAACAATATCCTCTTCTGATATTCTCCCCACAGCCGCCGCGGAAAGAGTCGCGGATCCCAGCAGATTCTGCGCCAGAGTCCTGATTTTTTCTCTGGTGACCGCCTCGATGTTCTCCACTGTCTCTTCCGGCGAAAAATGGCGCCCGAAATAAATTTCGTTCTTGGCGAGCCTTGTCATCCTGCTGTCCGTGCTTTCCATTCCAAGCAGAAAATTACCTTTGATCTGCTCCTTCGCGGTGTGTAGTTCTTTATCAGATATATACTCAGTCCTGATCCGGTCCAGTTCGGAAAGAACGATGCCGATGACGTCTTTCACCTTATCCTCGCTCATTCCTACATACACACCGAATTTGCCGACTTCTTCATAGGGAACGATATACGAGTGAACTGAATACGCAAGCCCTCTTTTTTCCCTTATCTCCTGGAAGAGCCTCGAGCTCATGCTTCCGCCGAGCACTGCGTTCATCAGATACGCTGAATACCGCGAAGGGTCGGTGAACGACGGACCCAGTGTGCCCATGATCAGGTGCACCTGTTCCAGGTCCCTGCCAAGGACGCCTATCCTCGAAGAGGCAGTGGGTGCCTTCGATCTGACCCCGTTGCCTCCTCCCTTCAGCCCGCTGAATGCATTCTCGACCTGCTTGACCAGATCATCGTGTTTTAGATTTCCCGTTGCCGCAACGACAATATGATCAGCCCTGTATTTGTCGTTGAAAAAACCCAGAAGACCATTCCTGTCCAGATTCGACACTGTTTCTCTACTCCCCAGTACGGGCAGACCGAGAGGATGGCCGTTCCAGAAGATTTCGCCGAAAAAATCATAGACATATTCATCCGGAGTATCCTCGATCATGCAGATCTCCTGGAGGATGACAGATTTCTCCTTTTCTATTTCAGAGGGATCGAAAAGCGAGTTATTGAAGATATCGGAGAGAATTTCGATGGCCCGGCAGAGGTGATAATCGGGCACTTTCATGTAAAAAGACGTGATCTCTTTGCCTGTATATGCATTGACAATGCCTCCGATCGAATCGATGGCGGAGGCGATGTCATAAGCGGATCTCGTACCCGTTCCTTTGAAGAGCATGTGCTCTATGAAATGAGCCGTCCCGTTTGTAAAACGATCCTCATCCCGTGATCCGCATCGAACCCAGATTCCAATGGATACCGATCTGACATGATGGATCTCTTCCGAGACGATTCTTAAACCATTATCGAGGACCGTTTTGCGGTACATTCTCACCCAACGCGTCTTTCCTGCTCAATCTGATTTTTCCCTGTTTGTCGATCTCGAGTACTTTAACCAGAACCTTATCGCCTTCGTTCAGGATATCTGTCACCTTATGGACTCTCTCTTTCGCGAGCTGAGATATGTGAACCAGTCCTTCGGTACCGGGCAGAATTTCCACAAAAGCGCCGAAGTCAACCACTCTCTTGACGACTCCCCAATACAGTTTCCCGACTTCCGCCTCTTCGGTCAGCCACTTGACCATGGCTACGGCCCTTGCCGCTGCATCGGAATCGTTGGAAGCAATAGTGACGGTACCGTCATCCTGCACATCTATGTTCACACCTGTTTCACTTACGATCTGCCTTATATTCTTTCCGCCGGAGCCGATCACATCTCTGATCTTATCGGGTTTTACCTTGAGCGTGGTAATCCTCGGAGCATAGATGGATATGTCCGGCCTCGGTTCCGAAATGGTCTCCTTCAGCTTGGCCAGAATAAAAAGCCTTCCTTCCCGCGCCTGTGAAAGCGCCTTCCTCAGAATCTCCTCGGTCACACGGTCGATCTTGATATCCATCTGCATGGCGGTGATGCCTTTTTTTGTACCGCAGATCTTGAAATCCATATCGCCGGCATGATCTTCGTCGCCCAGGATATCCGACAATATGGCCACCTGGTCTCCTTCCTTCAACAGACCCATGGCGACTCCGGCAACAATGTCCCGAATCGGCACACCTCCATCCATGAGGGCAAGACAGCTTCCGCAGACCGTCGCCATAGACGACGATCCATTGGACGAGAGAATCTCGGACACAATGCGGATCGTGTAAGGAAACTGCTCCTGCGAGGGCAATACCGGCAACAGGGCCCTTCTTGCCAGCGCACCGTGCCCTATCTCTCTCCTGCCCGGTCCTCTCAATCCTTTGACCTCTCCCACACTGTAAGGCGGAAAATTATAATGCAGGATGAACGACCTCAATTCCTCGCCGCTGATATAGTCCATTCTCTGCTCGTCGGAAGAGGTGCCGAGGGTCAGAACTGCAAGAGCCTGAGTTTCTCCCCTTATGAACAGACCCGATCCGTGAGTCCGCGGCAGAATTCCTATGTCGCAGGTAATCGGCCTGATATCCGTGAGGGATCGGCCGTCAATTCTCACCCCTTCCTTCAGGATCATCTCCCTGAGAATCTTGCGCGTCAATTCCTCCATTATCCCATCGATAAGGGCAACGGGAATTTCTTCTTCCGATGAAAAGGCCTGGAGAACCGATTCTTTTACCTGGTCCAGCCTTGAATATCTTTCCAGTTTGCCGGGGATCCTGTATGCCTCTTTCAGGCCCTCCGTTGCCAAGCTTATCACTTTGTTCTTGAGGGCTTCATCGTATTCGATTCTGTCGACCGTCCTTTTTTCTTTGCCTATAGTCCGGCGTATGTCGTCCTGAAGTTCAAGAACCGGTTTAATCGATTCCAATCCGAACTTGATCGCGTCGATCACAACGTCCTCTGTAACCTCGTCAGCACCCCCTTCGAGCATGACCAGGTTGACGTCGTATCCGCCGTCCTCCGTGACTATCTTTCTCCCCACAAAGAAGAGGTCAAGATCGCTTTCCGCCATCTCCTTATTCGATGGATTGCATACGAGTGCATTATTGATCCTGCCGACTCTGACGCCTGCCACGGGCCCCTTGAAAGGTATGTCCGATATTTCCAGGGCTGCAGACGCACCCAGCATGGCGGCGACATCGGGATCATTCTCGTTATCCACCGAAAGGACAGTTGCGACGATCTGCGTCTCGTGAAAATACCCTTTGGGGAAAAGGGGGCGCACAGACCTGTCGATGATCCTGGAAATAAGTATTTCCCGCTCATTGGGCCTGCCTTCCCGCTTGAAGAACCCGCCGGGTATCTTGCCCGCCGCGAATGTCATTTCCTGGTAATCCACAGTTAGAGGCAGAAAATCGGTCCCTTCCCGCTTACTCCTGGATGAAACTACAGTGACAAGCACCACTGTGTCCCCATAAGTCACAAGGACCGAGCCATCGGCCTGACCCGCAAGATAATTCGCCTTCAGGGATATCTCCCTCCCTGCAAAATTTGTTTTAAATTGAATCATTAGATTATATTCCTCTTTTCTCTCTTTCTGGACAGCGCAGAAAACAGCTTTACCGCCTGATGCCCAGGCGCTGGATCACGTCTCTGTACCGTTCCACATCTTTCTTCTTGAGATAATCCAGCAGTCGTCTCCTCTGGCCCACCATCTTCAGAAGCCCCCTGCGGGAGTGGTGATCCTTCTTGTGCGTCTTGAAGTGCTCCGTCAAGTACTGTATCCTTGCGCTCAAAAGGGCAATCTGCACCTCCGGAGACCCCGTGTCTTTCTCATGCTTCTGAAAACCGCCGATGATTTCCCTCTTTTTTTCTAACTCTAATGCCACTGATAAAACCTCCCTTAAATTGTATGTTCTTGATTATATATACATCTTTTTTCACACTTATTGCCACCGTAATGTCGATTTCAATGGTTGAAAACTCTCAGAATCTTCACCAAAGACTTTTTCAAGCCCACAGTCCTCATCTCGTCTGAGGAATACAGCATCCGGGCGACGGCGATGAGACGCTTGTCCCCGGAGACAAATTTCACCGTGTCTCCGGCGGAAACCCGGGGCATATGGATATCGCCGATGTCCTCGAGAGTCGGCTGCAATCCACTTCTCAATCTGCAAGCCAGGCTCTCACCCACCACGACCGCGGACAAATGCGGCAGCATCTCATCTATTGAGATCATGTTTTTTTCCAGTATCGCTTTCTTCTCGTCAGTATCGAAACCCTCCAGCGAAACGGCTTTGTCCTCCCTGAATGGCCCGTTTCTTGTCCTGACAAGACCGGAAAGACACGCGGGACAACCCAGCTTTGCGCCGATATCGCGGCACAGAGACCTGATATAAGTTCCTGCGGAACAGTCGACGGAGAAAGTCACATAGGGCAGGTCCATATCCAATATTTCAATCCGGTATATCTCGATAATCCGGGGAGCCGGCTCTACATGGATCCCCCGCCTTGTCCACTTGTACAGAGGTTTTCCCCTGAATTTGACGGCCGAGTACCTGGGCGGCTTTTGCCTTAACGTGCCGGAAAAACTTTTCAAGGCACTTTCTACATCTTCCCTCCGTACGTCGACATCGCCTCTCTCCACAATTTCACCCTCGATATCCAGCGTATCTGTTGCTACGCCGAGCAGCATAGTCGCCCTGTACGACTTGGGTTCCTGGATCAAAAATTGAACCAATTTCGTCGCCTCGTTGAGGCAAACGGGCAACACGCCCGTAGCCAGAGGATCGAGAGTGCCCGTGTGTCCGGCTTTTTTAATCCCGGGTATTCTCCTTATCTCTTCGACAACATCGTGCGACGTCCTGCCGGACGGCTTATGGATTGGCACGATCCCGTTCATATCCGCTTGCAATGATGGATCCTATCACTTCCTTTTTGACAGTCGTCAAATCGCCGGCTATTTTACAAGCCGAGGCATTGGAGTGACCGCCGCCCCCGAATTGTTTGGCCACTTTTTCCACATCGACCACGCCTTTGGATCGGAAACTGACCTTAAACAGGTTTGTTGACAGCTCCGTATAGAACACCGCCACCTGAACCCCTTCCATGCTCCGGATGAATTCAGCGAAATTGTCCGCGTTTTCCGGCAGGGCATCCGCGTCCTCGAGCATTTTCCGGGTGACCACGATAGAGCTGATCTTTCCATCCCATGCGAATTCAAGAGTTTCAAGCGCCCTCGCCAGAAGCCTGATTTTGGCAACCGGGACTGTCTCGTAGATCTTTTCCGCTATCAGGTGAGGAACCGCGCCCATGCTTACCAGTTCCCCGGCCATGAGAAACGTGCTGCGGCTTGTATTAGAGTAACGGAACGATCCCGTGTCCGTCATGACCGCCGTGTAAAGACTGGTTGCAACATCTTCCGTGATGGGGTATTTCATTTCATTCAAAATCCGGAAAATCAATTCGCCAGTAGAGCTCGCCTCCGGATCAATGAGAGAAATCTCGCAGAAAGACTCGTTGGAGACATGATGGTCGATATTCACTATCACCGGAATCGTCCTGATGTCTGATGCCCCTTCACCGACTCTTTCCAGTTCGCTGCAATCCAGTATGAATGCGGCGTCGAAAACTCTGACGTCCGGCAGAGAATTGACAACGAGATCGACGCCCGGCAGAAACCTGTAATTGACCGGGATATCGTCCTGGTTGTAAATAACGGCTTTCTTGCCCATACTCCTCAGGACATGATACAGAGCCAGTTCCGATCCGATCGCATCACCGTCAAGTCTGACATGAGAAGTCAGAAGAAAAACGTTACAGGACGCTATAACATCAATGATTCTCTTCACCATCTGATTCTGTATCCCGGCTTTTTACTTCATCCAGCAATTTCTCTATGCGGCTGCCGTACTCGAACGATTTGTCGTAAACAAAAGTTATGGACGGAATGTAACGCAACCGGAGCCTTGCGCCCAATTCTTTTTTCAAAAAACCGGCCGCCTTCTGAAGCGCTTCCCGGATATCCCCCGTGTTGGTATCCTGACCCATCCGGACAAAGTAGACCCTGGCCGAACGGAGGTCATCTGTGAGCTTCACACCTGTAATGGTCACGGTTCCGATCCTGGGGTCCCTGATCTGCCTCAAGATGATGTCGGATAGCTCCGCCTTGATGAGATCGGCTACGCGATCAGACCTTCTCAAATTCATCAGACCAACTCGCTTTACTGCCATATATTATAGGAACACCCTAACAGGATGTTGAAAAACTCCTCTTGGTCATGCCGGCGAACACCGGCATCCAGCAAATAGCACGTGCATTCCCTCTTGCGCCGGAACGGCCCTCAGGATGCCAATTTTTTAATATCGCTCTATAGTTCCATATCATCGGAAAGACTAACGATCTCTATGCGGGACTTCACAATCTCGGCAAGATACAGATCCTCTATGAATCGCAAGACCTTATCGAGTTTGGAATTAATATAACTCCGGTCGTTTCCGACCAGGCAGAAGCCGATTTGTCCTCTTTTCCAGTGATCCATTTCCCCGATCTCGGCAATGGAAATATTGAACTCATTCTGAGTTCTCTTCAGGATACTCCTTATGACTCCTCTTTTATCTTTGAGAGACCGGCTCTCGATGATGAAAATTTCTATGATCCCGGTGCCGATAACCATTTTCTGTGAGAATGCAAATTCAGAAGCCGGAAGGAGACATCTTTATTCTTTATTGCGGCTTCGATTACAGTTTTCTTTCGACCCTCTCCTCCGTATAAGCCTCGATCACATCTCCGGCTTTTATGTCGTTGAAGTTCTCTATGCCGATGCCGCATTCATACCCAGCGGCAACTTCCCGGGCATCCTCTTTGAACCGCTTCAGGGAAAGGACCTTGCCGTTATATATCATGACACCGTCCCTCACCAATTTGATCTTCGCGTCGCGCGTAACCTTGCCTTCGGTGATATAACTGCCAGCGATCATCCCCACTTTAGGTACCCTGAACGTCTCGCGAACCTCGGCCCTCCCAAGGAAGACTTCCTTGTAGATGGGTTCGAGCATTCCTTCCATGGCAGCCTTGACATCGTTGATGACATCGTAAATAACATCATAGAGCTTGATCTCTACCCCCTCTTCCTTGGCAATATCCGTCACCCTCGAATCAGGTCTCACTTTGAATCCTATAATGATTGCATCGGAAGCGGATGCAAGCAGGACATCCGTTTCCGTGACGGCCCCCGTCGAGCTGTGAATTATCTTGAGCTTTACATCGGATGTGCTGAGTTTCCTCAATGCCTCCGCAATGGCCTCGATGGAACCCTGGACGTCCGCTTTCAGAATGACATTGAGTTCCTTGGCCCCTTCCCTGATCCTGCTGTATAAATGCTCCAGCGTAATTTTCGTGGTTGAGGCGAGCTCTTTTTCTCGCTCTTTCCTGACCCAGTAATCGCTTATGCTCCTGGCTCTCTTTTCATCCTCCACAGTCACAAAATCCGTCCCGGCATTAGGTACATTTGAAAAGCCGATCACCTCCACGGGCGTGGAAGGACCGGCTTCCTTGATCCTCTGTCCCTTGTCATCGACCATCGCCCGGACCCTGCCGAATTCGGTTTTGCATACAAAGGCGTCTCCTTCCCGGAGAGTCCCTTCCTGGATCAGGACAGTGGCGACTGGACCCCTTCCTTTATCCAGTTTCGCCTCGATAATGACGCCCCGGGCCGGCCTGTCCGGATCGGCTTTCAATTCCATGACGTCCGCCTGCAGAAGGATCAATTCGAGAAGATCTTCTATCCCGATCTTCTTTTTTGCGGAGATCTTCGCGAACAGGGTATCACCACCCCACTCTTCGGATACGAGACCGTGCTCCGCAAGCTCTCTCATGATTTTTTCTACATTGGCCCCGGGTTTGTCGATCTTGTTGACAGCCACAATGATCGGTACATTCGCGGCCCTGGCATGGTTGATCGCTTCCACCGTCTGCTCCATTACCCCGTCATCGGCTGCAACCACGAGTACGACGATATCCGTAACCTGCGCCCCGCGCGCCCTCATGGAGGTAAATGCCTCATGCCCCGGCGTATCCAGAAAGACGATATCCCGGTCGTTTATTTTCACATGATACGCCCCTATGGCCTGGGTGATTCCTCCCGCCTCCCCCTCGATCACATTGGTCCGGCGGATGGCATCCAGCAGCGACGTCTTGCCGTGATCCACATGCCCCATGACAGTCACAACCGGGGCTCTTGGTTTCAAGTTGGCAGGAAGAGCATCCGCCCTTTGGATGGGTTCTTCATATTCGGTAACGATAGATTCAACCTGGTATCCGAATTCAGCGGCAATGAGAGACGCCGTATCGAAATCGATGGATTGGTTGATGGAGGCCATAACGCCGAGCCCGATCAGCTTGTTTATCACCTCTGTCACCTTTACACCCATTCTTTTGGCAAGATCCCCAACCCTGATTGCATCACCGATCTTGATGCGTCTTTTGATGGCCTTCGGGGTCGTAATCTCCGTCTTTTTCATTTTGACGGCTATTCCCCTTTTGGCCTCTTTCCATCTCAGAGGCTTATCCTCATCCCGCTCTTTCTCCCAGTGCTTGTCTTTTTTATCCACAAGCTGTTTAAAAAAAGCCTTTTTCTTCGTCGGGACTTCATCCATGACGAACTCGACGGGACGCTTCCCTTTTTTCACCTGCTTGGGACTGACCGACTCGTCGGTTTTTCTAACGACTGGTTCCTCTTTCGCGACCTCGGGCGGGGATTTTACAGGCTCCTTTGCCACTTCTTTCGTCTTTGCTTCAGGAGCCGGCTGAACGGCGGGGGGTATCTCGGGTTTTTCAAAGGGGACCACTTTTGCCGCCACGGGCGCCAAGACGTCCGCGACAGTCTCTGCAGTCGTTGCGGCGGGTTTTTCCACTACGACCTTCTCCTCTTTCTTTTCCGCTGCGGCTTCCTCTTTCTTCGGTCTGGTTTTGGCCCGCACCTTTTCTTCTTCGACAACCGGTGCAGCAGCCTCCTCGACAACCACAGGACGTACGGCCCTTCTCCTGATAACGGTGGCCTTGATCCTCTTTTCCTCTATTTCATGCGATTCTCCCATGGTGAATTCTTTTCGCACCCTTTCGACGTCACTGTCTTCAAGGGAGCTTGAATGAGATTTTACGGCGATCCCGAGCTTCTCCAGGCGAGCAATCAGATCCCTGTTGTCAATACCGAGCTCTTTGGCCAGCTCGTAAACTCTTGTCTTCGACATTCTTTAAACTCCTTGCATCCTTTCATGATCACGAGTTTTCAGGCATTTTTCGCGACCGCTTCTTCCGCAATAATTTTCCCCGCTTCTTCAATCCACTTCGAGGCTGTTTCTTCGTCAATGCCCGATGCAGATGTAAGCATCCCCGGATCCGCTGAAGCGATGGTCGACACGCTCTTGAAGCCCTCTTTGAACAGCTTTTCCGCGACAATCTCACTCACGCCCGGTATGTGCGTGAGCACCCTGTAGCCTTCGTTTGCCGCTGAAGCAACCATGGATTCACTCTTCACGTCTATTTTCCACCCTGTAAGCCTCGCCGCCAGCCTGACGTTCTGGCCGTTCTTGCCGATGGCCAAGGACAGTTGATCATCCGGAACTATTACCTCCATGGAACGGACGTCCTCATACAGCAGGACCTTGTCCACCTTGGCGGGCGACAATGCGCTGCATACATATTTAACCGGGTCATCCGCGTACGGGACAATATCTATCTTCTCTCCTCTCAGTTCCTGAACTACACTCTGGACCCTGGATCCACGCATACCGACACACGCGCCCACAGGATCTATATCCTTGTCTTTTGTCTTCACTGAAATCTTCGACCGGTTGCCGGGTTCTCTTGAAACGCTGACGATCTCTATCAGACCCTCGGCGATCTCCGGCACTTCCATTTCGAACAAGGCCCTCAGGAATCCGGGGTGGGTCCGGGAAAGAATGATCTGAGGTCCTTTGGAAATCCGTTTCACGTCGTATACGTAAGCCCTTATCCTTTCCCCCCTTTTAAAGGCCTCTCTATGGATCTGTTCGGACACAGGTATAATACCTTCAGTGCGGCCCAGATTTACAATAATACTGCCGGAATCGAATCTCTGAACGAAGCCGCTGACCAGTTGACCCTTTTTGTCCTTGTATTCCTCATAGATGTTATCCCGTTCAGCATCTTTTACCTTTTGTATGATAATCTGCTTCGCTGTCTGCGCGGCGATTCTACCGAAAGTCGTTGTCTCGATTTTTATACCGAGGCTGTCACCCGGCTCGGCCTCTTCATCAAAGTATTTTCGAGCTTCACTTTTTGAAATCTGGGTGTCATAATCCACCGGCTTTTCAACGACGGTCTTGAACTGGAAGACTTCTATCTCCCCGGCTTCCTCGTTATAATGCGCCTCTATCTCGGCCTTTGGACCCAGTTTTTTCCTTGCAGCGGTAACCATCGCCGTTTCCAGCGCCTCGATGATGATTTGCTTATCTATTCCTTTTTCCTTACCCATCTGTTCGATCAGACGTTTAAGTTCCGGCAGCATCTAAAACCTCCGTTATGGACCCAATCCCAAGGGAGGGCCATAGATATATCAGATTGTCTAATTACTCTGCTCCAAGTGCGTGCTGTTCAAAAAAATCCCGAACAGGATAAAGTACCAAATCCCAAACAACTTCCAATACCAAATCCCCGATGTTCAAACCCGTTCAGAACCATGGATTTTGAATCCCGAATTTTATTTGGTGCTTGGAATTTGGAATTTAAAATTCATACTCTATATTAGCCTTCACGATCATGTCTCTCGGTATCCTGTATATCTTCCCTTCCACTTCGATGGTCACAACATCCCTTGCGTCTTCCTCGATATAATCAACCAGCCTGCCGTGGAAGTTTCTGATTCCTTCCAGTTTCTCGGCTGTTCTTATCGTGACCATCCGTCCCCTGTATTTCAGAAAATCCTTGCTTCTCGTCAGGGGACGATCAAGACCGGGCGAGGAAACTTCCAGCGTGTAAGGCCCGGGGGGTATATCATGAACATCGAGAATATCCCCCGCCAGATGACTGATCTCCTGACAATCATCAAGGGTTACTCCACCCTCCTTGTCAAGAAATATCCTTACCAGAAAGCGTGTTTTCATCCTCCGGCATTCGACTTCAATGAGCTCCATCCCTCTGGATGCGACAACATGCTCGATCAAAGCCCATATCTTGTCCCTGTACGTCTTCAATTGAGATGCCCGATCGCACTAAATAAAAAAGTGGGCACTGGCCCACTCATCAGTAAAACACAGAATGAATTCGTTATTTTTAATAGCACAAGAGGATCTGCAATGCAAGCAAAAAATGAGGCAAAGATGAGAATATTGGAGCGGGCGATGGGAATCGAACCCACGACGTTCAGCTTGGGAAGCTGACATTCTACCGCTGAATTACGCCCGCCCGGTTTTTTATAGGCATCGGGCATCAGATATTCAGAATCAACCCGATTGCCGATGCCTGTCTTTCACCTAATGTCTATCCCGATAATTGTCAAGATTTTTTTGGATTCAATCTCACCGTGATGGAATTTCCGTGGGCGTCGAGTTTTTCCATTTCGGCAAATCTCCGAGCCGCCTCTGCGTATCTACCCAGGGCCTCGCGGGAGAAGGAGATAACACTGGTTCTTTTCAGAAAATCATACACCCCGAGGGGAGAAGCAAATCTCGCGGCGCCGCCGGTAGGAAGAATATGACTGGGACCCGCCAGATAATCGCCGATTACTTCCGGTGTCGTGTACCCCAGAAATACAGCCCCCGCATTCCTTATCCGACCCAGCATTTCCCCCGGATTCGCCACCATCAATTGCAGATGTTCCGGAGCAAATCTGTTTGCGACCTCGATGGCCTCGTCCATATCCCTTGTTATAATGACGGCGCCGAAATCCGCAATCGCCCTTTCGACAATAGACCCTTTTGAAAGTTTCTTGATTTGAGACTCGACTTCGGAGGCTACTTTGTTCGCAAACTTCTGGTGAGGCGTGAGGAGTATGGAACATGCCATGCAGTCATGTTCGGCCTGGGAAAGGAGATCCGCGGCTGCAACGACGGGATCAGCCGTACCATCCGATATGATCAAAACCTCACTGGGACCGGCCGTCATGTCGATGCCCACCGTCCCGAAGACGATCTTCTTGGCGGCTGTCACATAGGCATTTCCCGGTCCTACGATCTTGTCTACCGGGGGAATCGAAGCCGTTCCATACGCAAGAGCGGCAATCGCCTGGGCTCCGCCTACTTTGAACACACGATGCACACCGGCCAGGCGAGCGGCGGCCAGGATAAAGGGGTTCATCCTCCCACCCTTGGCGGGGGTGACAAGTATGATCTCGCTCACGCCCGCGATTCTCGCCGGAATAGCAGCCATCAGGACTGTCGAAGGATAGACGGCAAGCCCGCCAGGCGCGTAGATACCCACGCGCTCAAGCGGCCGTATAATGTATCCCAGTTCAATGCCGTCTTCATCGGCATCCACCCGGGATTCCATCAATTGCTTGCGGTGGTAGTGCTCGATGCGGGCGGCCGCCAGTTCCAGAATCTCGAGGTCTCTTGAGGCCAGGGAGGATACGGCCTGCTCCATCTCCTGCGGCGTCACTTCCACGGTTCGGGAATCCAGAATGGAGGCATCGTATTTTCTTGTGTATTCAAAAACAGCCTCATCTCCCCTGGCGGCGACATCCTTCAGGATCGGCCGTACCACATTTTCGAATTCCTCTACCAGATCCCCCCGATGCCTGATCCTCCGGAACTCAAGATCGAAGGCTTCGCTGCCGGTGCGGATGACTCTCATCTATTCACTGACCCTCCTGATATCGGCTCCCAGTGATGAGAGCTTCTTTTCGATTTCCTGATATCCCCGATCAAGGTGATAGACGCGGGAGACCTCCGTTACGCCCTGCGCCGCCAGGCCGGCTAGAACAAGGGATGCGGATGCCCTTAAGTCGGTTGCCATGACAGGTGCTCCCTTCAGCACCGGCACTCCTTTGACAATGGCGCTGTTGCCCTGAACGACAATATCCGCTCCCATTCTGATCAACTCGCTGACATGCATGAAACGATTTTCAAATACAGTTTCCGTGATGACGCTGAGCCCCTTTCCGAGCGCCATAAGCGACATCATCTGCGCCTGGAGGTCGGTTGGAAACCCGGGGTAAGGAAGCGTCTTGATGTCGACGCTTTTCGTTCTTCCCGTGCCGATGACCCGGATGCCGCCTTCAAGGGGAATGATTTCCATCCCGGTATCCCTGAGCTTTAGGATGAGAGCCTCAACATGAGATGGCTCGCAGCCCATGATTCTCACATCGCCGCCGGTGATCCCGGCCGCTATCATATATGTACCCGCCTCTATCCTGTCAGGAATCACGGATGCCTCGACAGGGTACATCTGATCCACCCCTTCTATTTCAATGACGTCAGTGCCGGCACCGTAAATTCTCGCCCCCATTCCGTTCAGTACATCCGCAAGGTTGGTAATCTCCGGTTCCTTTGCGGCATTTTCAATGACAGTCGTCCCTCTGGCAAGGGCGGCTGCCATCATGATGTTTTCTGTTCCTGTTACTGTCGATATATCGAAATAAACCTTCGCTCCCTTGAGCCTTGACGCCCTGGCCTCAAGGTACCCGTCTCTCAATTCGATGGTCGCACCGAGATCCTCGAGAGCTTTGACATGAAGGTTCACGGGTCTGGCGCCTATGGCACATCCGCCGGGCAGAGAGACCCTGGCCCGTCCCATGCGGGCGACCAGCGGCCCGAGTACGAGGATGGAAGCCCTCATCGTCTTGACCAGATCATAAGGGGCTTCACAACTCGTAATATTCGCGGCATTGATCCTGAGGGTTTCCGCGCCATCGATCTCAACGCCGAGATTATTCAATAATCTTTTGATGGTTCTTATGTCAACCAGCCTGGGAATGTTGTGAAATGTATTCCAGCCCTCAGTAAGGAGCGATGAAACAATGACGGGAAGTGCCGCATTCTTGGACCCGCTTACGAAAACTTCACCCTGAAGCTTTGCTCCACCCTTAATGACAATCTTGTCCACCGGATTCTCCCTGACATGTTATTAAAAGAAACCATCTGCGGTGCTGCCTTTTCCCCGGTCAGTGCAAGGCTGTTTTTTTCTCGCTTTCAGGACCCGCGGTATTCCGGCATAATCCTCCCGGAAACCGATCTCGTCAAAAACGGCCGCCTCCTCAAGTAATTCCCTGAGGCGCTCCCACTGGCCGTTTCCCATCTCCATGAGGAGCCACCCGCCGGATTCAAGATAATCCCGGATATCGTTTGCAATCTGACAGTGGAATTCCGTCCCCTCTGGTCCCGCAAGCAGGGCCTCTTCCGGCTCAAAGAAGCGGATTTCCGAACACAGCCGATCCCACTGCGGCCTGGAGACATATGGGGGATTGCTTACTACAATATCGAAAAGTCCCCTGACCGGTTCAAACAGACTGCCGTGCAGAAATATGATCCGATCGCCGACCCCGTTTGCAACGGCGTTTTCCCTGGCGATTGAAAGGGCTTTCTCCGATATGTCAGTCGCCGTGATCCGGGCATTATTCAATTCAGAGGCAATTGCAATACTGACAGCCCCGCTGCCCGTGCCGATCTCGAGAATCCTGAAGATCCTGCCCGCATCCCGCCTGCAGAAATCAATGACCTCTTCGACCAGAATTTCAGTATCCGGTCTCGGTATCAGGACTTCCGGAGTAACCCGGAACTGCATCGACCAGAACTCCTTACAGCCTCTGATGTAAGCAACAGGTTCCCCTTTTCTGCGTCTGTCCACCAGGAGCCGGAACATTTCCATTTTGTCGGAAGGCATGGGCTCTTTCAAATCCCTGTAGAGTTCAGGCCTGCTTACTCCCAGGCAATGCGACAGTAAAACCTCCGCATCAAGACGCGCAGACAGTATCCCACTATCCCTGAACGCATCAACCGCCTCAATCAATACATCCTTAATAGAAGACGGTTTAAAAATTTCTGTCTGGCTTTTCACTAAAATCGAACCCGTAGCCGTTCGTCGGCAGCGCGAAGCCGTCTCATGCCGCCGAGCGCTTTAATGCCTCCGCCTGGAAATGGGTGGTCAGTGAATCTATAATGAATTGAATGTCTCCGTCCAGAATGCTCTCCAGGTTGTAAAGTGTGAGGCCGATCCTGTGATCGGTCACTCTCCCCTGGGGGAAATTGTAAGTCCTGATCCGCTCACTTCTGTCACCGCTGCCGACTTGATTTTTCCTCGTTTCCGATATTTTTGAATCCCGTTCCGAGATCATTTGATCAAGGAGCCTCGCTTTCAGAACTTTTAAAGCTTTCGCTTTATTCTTGTGCTGGGATTTCTCGTCCTGGCAGGTTACAATCATTCCTGTGGGCAAATGAGTTATCCGGACGGCTGAATCCGTGGTATTGACGCTCTGCCCTCCATGGCCGCTGGAACGATATACATCGACCCGTATATCACCGGGATCGATATTGACTTCCACATCCTCAGCTTCCGGAAGAACGGCCACCGTAACGGCTGATGTATGAATTCTCCCCTGGGACTCTGTTACGGGAACTCTCTGGACCCGGTGTACTCCGCTTTCGTATTTGAGACTTCTGAAAGCGCCTTTTCCTTCGACAAGAGCTATGATTTCTTTGAAACCACCCATTCCGCCGGAGGAGCTGCTGCTCATCACGTCCACTTTCCAGCCGGAACGCTCGGCATATCTTGCGTACATTCGGAAGAGGTCCGCGGCGAAAAGCGCCGCCTCATCACCACCTGTCCCCGCCCTGATTTCCAGAAATACATTTCTTTCGTCATTGGGATCTTTGGGCAGAAGCAGAATTTTCAACCGGCCCTCAAGCTCATCGCGTCTGGCTTTGAGCTCCGGAATCTCTTCCTTCAGAATTTCCTTTATCTCCTCATCGTTCTCCTGAAGGAGTTTCTGATCCTCTTCGATCTGCTTCAAGACATTTTCATACTGCCTGAACGTATTCACAATATCCCGCAGATCCGCATGCTCCTTGGCCGCCTTCTGATATTCCCCGCGATTTCCGACAACATCAGGATCACTCAATTTTTTTTCGAGTTCTTCGTATCTTCTCTCGATATCTTTGAGTTTTTTGAACATAATCATTTCGGTATGGTAAATAAATAAAGCCCCGAAAGATGCGAATATTCGGGGCAGGCGGGCCGGATATATAAAATCAGCGCCTTAAGAAAAGGCAAAAAAATCAGACTTCATCCGGAGTTTTCCCTTTTCCCCTGAAACAACGTTCTTTCTTCCATGTCGGACTTCCTATGACTTCTTTCTTGCGCGTTCATACTTCTTTTCAAATCTCTCTACGCGGCCGGCCGTATCGATGATCTTTTGCTTGCCGGTCATGAAAGGATGGCAACTGGAGCATATCTCCACTTTGATGTCTTTCTTTGTCGACCTGGTCTTAATCACGTTCCCGCACACGCATGTAATAGTCGTTTCGTTATATTCAGGATGGATGTCTTTCTTCATGTCGCTTTTTTCTCCTCACGCTAACGTTAAAAGAGCTATTTTATTCATTTTGCAGAGAAATTCAAGAAAAATTACGCGGGCGGGAAAAACCTATTGATTCATTGAATCCAGAAACTCTTTATTTGTTTCTGTTTTTCGAATTTTGTCAATAATAAACTCCATAGCATCGATCGGGTTCATTTCCTGCAGCAGTCTCCTCAGAATCCATATACGGTTCAGGTTTTCCTTGGGAATCAAGAGCTCTTCCTTTCTCGTTGCCGAGCGAATCAGGTCAAACGCAGGGAATATCCTCCTGTCGGAAATCCGCCTGTCCAGATGGAGTTCCATATTGCCGGTGCCTTTGAACTCTTCAAAAATAACCTCGTCCATCCGGCTTCCGGTATCAACAAGCGCCGTGGCAATGATCGTCAAGCTGCCACCCGTCTCAATGTTGCGGGCTGCGCCGAAGAATCTCTTCGGTTTGTGAAGGGCGTTGGAGTCGACGCCCCCGGAAAGCACTTTGCCGCTGGGCGGCACCACAGAGTTATATGCCCTGGCCAGTCTCGTAATACTATCAAGAAGAATGACCACATCCTTCTTGTGCTCGACCAACCGCTTGGCTTTTTCGATGACCATTTCCGCCACCTGCACATGTCTCGTGGCCGGTTCGTCGAATGTGGAGGAAATGACTTCGCCTTTCACATTTCTCTCCATATCGGTCACTTCTTCCGGCCTTTCATCAATCAACAGGACCATAAGGATCACTTCTTTGTGGTTGGCCGCAATGCTGTGGGCGATGTCCTTAAGCAGCACCGTTTTACCAGCCCGGGGAGGCGACACAATAAGACCGCGTTGCCCTTTGCCGATGGGAGTAAACAGATCCATGACCCGTGTTGAATAATTCTCGGGATCGTATTCGAGCTTTAATTTCTCCTCCGGATAAAGAGGCGTGAGGTTATCGAAGATGATTTTATCCTTGGCTATTTCGGGATTTTCGAAATTGACGGAATCGACTTTCAGCAGTGCAAAATATTTTTCTCCCTCTTTGGGAGGCCTCACCTCGCCGGATATAGTATCACCTGTCCGGAGGTTAAATCTCCGAATCTGAGACGGCGAAACATAGATATCATCCGGACCCGGCAGATAATTATAATCCACCGCCCGGAGAAAACCAAAACCGTCGGGCAAGATTTCCAGGACGCCTTCTCCGGAGATCACGCCGTTTTTCTCGGTCTGGGCCTGGAGGATCGCAAAAATGAGATCCTGTTTTCTCATTGCGCTGGCACCGGTAACATTCAATTCCTTCGCCAGGACCGTCAACTCACTGATGGGCTTTTTCTTCATTTCTACAACATTCATAATCATCCTCTATATACACTTTCCCCCATTATCCCATATAAAAATATGGAACCGCCTGGATTCATGCCGATTATCTGGTTAACTTTATGGTCATCGACAAATGAATACCTGTGGAATTAAACAATGGACAGCTAATTGCAGTAATTTGAAATTAAACTCTCAAAAAGGGAGGGTTTTGAATTTTAGCCTTTTTGGGATTTGCGTTTTTATTATAATAGATTGAGTCAAACTGTCAAGAAGATTTTGGGCCCTTTAACATAATAAAATTCAACTGTCTTCCCGTTCCCCCGCCTTCGCCCCTATGGGAAAAGAAAACCTCCCTGTTGCAGGAGGTGCATATTCCTGCCGAGGTAATGTTCTCGGGCAGCAGTCCTGAACGAAAGAGCTGATACCTGTTCACTCCCGGCAGATCCAGCATCCATTTCTCCTTTGTTCGGCCCGGACGAAAGAAAAGAGCGGGGTTGTGCATAGCGCCGCTCAAGGGCCCCCGGACGGCATTGTCGACCTCGTAGCAACATTGTCCGATAGCCGGACCGATCACCGCCAGCAGATCGGAAGGTCTCGAGGAAAATTCCTTGAAAAAACAATCCACCGCTTTCCCGGCTATGTTCAATAAAGTTCCCCGCCAGCCGGCATGCACGGCGCCGATGAGACCCCTTCCAGGATCGACCAGAAATATGGGAACACAATCCGCCGTTTTGATCCCGATGGCGAGATTCCGCAGCGGGGTAATAATCGCGTCATATTGAAGAGACCGGGATGGAACCCGTTTCACATCCTCTTTCAAAATGAGTATCCGGTCTCCATGCACCTGCCGGACCGTGAAGAACCGCTCCGGCGGCATCTGGAAGGCCGCTGCCAGAATGCGCCAGTTCCGGGAAACATTTTTTTCAGTATCTCCTTCCAGGGTGCTGAAATTCAGGCTCCTGAATTTGCCTGCGCTCACACCTTCCCCCCGCGTCAGAAAAGCATGGACGAGAAAACCGCACTTCTCGCGAAGCACATTCGATTCCAGATATTTTACCGGACCTTTTTCTGCAAATGTGAACATACCGATCCTGAACCGTGCTGCGGGCAAAAAGAGTTCTTGGCGAAAAGTGAGTAAGATGTCCGCATTTTTTTCTTTTAGCCGTTAGCCCTGTACCTTTTAGCCTGAATTGTCGCCTGCATCTGAGCTTTTGAACAGCCGGCAAAACAGAGGTGGTTTTCAACACCCTGCCAAAGTTCTCAAATAATCACGGATGGACGCCATGTCTTCCGGAAGCGGAGATGAAAATTCAAGATGCCGGCCGTCGCCCGGGTGATCAAACCCGATCCGGCTTGCGTGCAGGGCCTGCCTTTTCATCATTTTAAGCCGGCTTCTTACCGCATTATCGGAGATATTGTTGATCCTCCTTGCCGACGTGCCGTAGACATTGTCTCCCAGTACCGGATGCCCGGAGGAATTAAGATGCACGCGGATCTGATGGGTTCTCCCTGTTTCTATCTCCACCTGCAAATAACTGATTATCCCGTAGCGCTCCAGAACCTTCCAGCGGGTCACGGCATTTTTCCCCCTCCTGCTTGACGTGGACATCTTTTTTCGATGAACCGGATGCCTGCCTATGGGAAGATCAATCACCCCTTCGTCTCCTTCCATGTCTCCATGGACCAGGGTCTCATAGACTTTTCTTATCGTGCGCCCCTTGAACTGTCTTGCCAGGCCGTTCAGCGCCTCTTCCGTCTTGACCGCCACCAAGAGACCGGAAGTGTCTTTATCCAGCCGATGTACAATCCCCGGCCTCAGGACGCCTCCAATCCCCGCGAGATCCTTGCAGTGATGGAGCAGGGCATTGACAAGCGTACCGCTGTAATGACCGGGCGACGGATGGGTGACCATCCCGGCCGGTTTATCAACGACCAGAATAGAAGAATCCTCGTAGAGGATTTTCAACGGTATCGCTTCCGGCATAATGTCATACCCGGCGGCTTCCTCCTGCCTGAAACTGATGACATCGCCCTGCCGTAATTTGTATCCGGCTTTCGCTTCCGCTCCATTGACCGTTACCAGCCCTTCATCGATGATCCTCTTCACCTGCGAGCGGGAAACAGAAACATTTCGGGAGGCCAGGAAAACATCCAGCCGGGTACCGCTTTCCTGCTCGGAGACAGTAAAGTCATATATTTTCGATTTATCGGCAGGCATCATTTATTCTCAGTGTCTTGCCGGAAATTCCGTGAAACGAGAATTCCCCTTCTTCATCTTTTCTGTCCGGCATCCCCTCATTCCGGAACGACTATCTGCATATCTCTAGCAGTCCTTTCCGGATCGCGTCAAAGTCCTCCTCTTCGATCGTCCTCAAATCAAGGAGAAGCTCATCTTCATATATCCTGGCGATGACGGGGATATCCAGCCGTCTCCAACAGGCTTCGATCTGATTGACCGAAAGCAGGGACGATCTGACGGCAATGAGAACCGTGGGAATCTTCTGGGCGGGCAGAGAGCCGCCGCCCGCCATGGAATACCCCTTTTTCAGAAAAATGGAAATGCTGTCATTGCCGGCCTTTTTCAGGATTCGGAGGAGCTTTTTTGCTCTTTTTTCAACAAGATTGGCGGGTTCTGTCAGCGCTCTCAATGCCCTGATCCTTTTTACCGCTTTTTCCGGGTTGAGATACAATTTCAGGGTCGCCTCCAGCGCGGCAATAGTCAACTTGTCGATTCTCAAGGCGCGGTTGAAAGGATTTCTCTTGATTTTCTGCAGCAGGTCTCTTCTGCCCACGATGATGCCGGCCTGTGGACCCCCCAGAAGCTTATCGCCACTGAATGTCACGATATCAACGCCTGTTGCCAGAACGTCCCTTACAGTGGGTTCTCTTTTCAAGCCGAATCTGTCCAGTTCGGCGAAACAGCCGCTCCCCAGGTCATTGACTACCGGAATACCGCGATTTCTGCCGAGACTGACAAGTTCGGAAAGCGACACTTCCCCTGTAAAACCCACGATTCGGTAATTGCTTGTGTGTACCTTGAGCAGAAGTCCGGTGTTTTCGTTGATGGCGGCTTCGTAGTCCGAAAAATGCGTCTTGTTGGTTGTACCCACTTCGTGAAGGATGGCGCCGCTCTTTTCCATGATCTCCGGAAGCCGGAATTCTCCTCCTATCTCGATCAACTCGCCCCGGGATACAACGGCCTCTTTCTTTTCTGCAAGGCTGTTGAGAGTAACCAAAACAGCCGCGGCGTTGTTATTAACGACCAGCGCATCCTCAGCTCCCGTCAGCTCACGAAGAATTTTACAGACGTGCTCGTAACGGCTCCCGCGTTTTCCCTGAACAAGGTCGAATTCAAGATTTGAATAGCCGCCACCGACCACGGCCAATTGGTCCAGGGCTTCTTTGCACAGGGGAGCCCTCCCGAGATTGGTATGGAGAATGATGCCTGTCGCATTTATCACCGGGCGGAGATGAAATTCGCGCACTCTTCCAAGTTCCTCCTGAACCAGCTCCGCTGCCCTGTCAACAGAAGGCACCCTGTTATCGCTTCTTCCCTCCAGAATGGATTGTCTTATTTGCCCGGCCACGTGACGGCATGCCGATTTGATCACGTCAGCTGATATTTCCTCAAAAACACCTCTTTTCTTGAGAGCAGCCGTCAATTCGTCGATTTTGGGAATTTTTCTCAGCAGTTCTTTTTGCTTCTCGTCCATGGGACACCCTCCTTCTGCATGAGACCGCTGTTTTCACCCGGCTCTGCAAAAATCACGGAAGTTGTTCACGGCAATAAAAAATTCACGCATCATGATCAAAATGTAATACCGTCCCCGGTCCGTCAAATAGAACCGGCCGTTGCTGTAGCGCAGCCCCCCTGCCGCATAGAGGAACAGGACTGGGATCAACAGAAGCCCTTCAGCGCCCTTCCCGTATTTACCGCGCATGGCCGCAAGATCCAGCTCCATGCCGAACAATTTCATCAATAAATCGTAATAAATACGATCGCGCTTATTAAAAATACGCGAAGCTGCCAGCGGAATTTCTCCCCGGTTTATCCGTTCAATGTATTCACCTATGTGAAAAGTATTGGCATAACAGATTCCGTTCAAGTAACCGAACGAACCGCTTCCCACTCCTGCGTATTCATCATACTTTACAATGTATTCATCTATCATCGATTTTTTCCTGGAAAAGCACCAAACCGAGGAAGATGTATAATCGGGAAGCAGCCGCTTTATTATCCGTCGATAAAAAGCCCTTTCCCTGCTGTAATCCACACGTCCCAGAGTTTTTTGAATCAGATTACGGGTTGAATCGGAAACCATGAGAGGATAATATGTAACCTGGTCCACACCCGTTTCAACCAGGATATCCAGGTCCCTGTCCAGCATAGAGGGAGTCTGGACGGCAAAATTGAAAATCATGTCCGCATTCAAGGTCTCGAACTCGCCGATAATATCTTGCACGGCCCGGATGATCTGATCCCCGCTTCCGTATTTTTCATAACGATCCATGGCCCTTAGAAGGTCATTATTAAAACTCTGAATACCCACGGATAGCCTCTTTACACCGACGCGTTTCAATGCGTCCACGTACTTGCACCCAAGGTGGTTGGGATTGGTTTCCACGGATATTTCTCGGATGGAAAAAGTGCTTTCCGCCAGCGCCAGCGTTTCTTCGAGTTCGTCTATCAGGATTGTAGGAGTGCCTCCGCCCACATAGATCCCGGTGAAATCGTACCCCGCTTTCCTGTATAGGAGGAGTTCCCTCTTCAGCGCCGCAAAGTAGGTCCGGCACAGAGTCTCATCGAAAACGACCCTGCTGAAGGAACAATAGGGACAGAGCTTCTCGCAGAAAGGCACATGGATATAGAGGAGCCGCTGATTGCCCCCCGTACAAACGGGCAGTGATGCCTTCCGATCCTCGTTGAAATGCATTGCCCGGCTTATCCCAAGCCGGGCAAATCTGTTTAAAATCCAATGAAAATTCGGGAAAATGGATCTCTCTCCAATGGTTGTCGAAAATCCACCGTATGACAGCGGACCATTCAGTTTATCTGTCTAATAACAGACATCGCTTGAATTATCAACCATTTACTGAATAAAAAGGGAGACGGAGGCAAACGGCAATTGCGAACCAAAAATCCCCGTCAGATAAGTATCATATTCACCTGGTATTCGGCCATTGTATTGCGCCGTGCTCAGGAAAAATCCTTTCGGTCAAACGGGTTTCCCGTTCTTCAAGTGGTGATTTCAGGCGAGGGGGGCAACTTGAAAAATACTTCCAACGATGCTATGAATTAAAAAAGTTCAAGGTTGAGGAATAGTCAATGTCGAAAACAAGAATCTGGACTCTGTGGTCGGAAAAAGGAATCAATGAGGAAGAAAGCAAAATTCTCAGGAGTCATGCAAGAGAAATCCCGGTCCCCTATGACGACGAAGCCAGACGGGATATAAAAAAACTGCTGGATGCCTTTCTGGAAAGGGACGACGCCCTGGGTCTGGCGGCTCCGCAGATCGGAATATGTAAGAAGATCGTTGTTTTTAAAATCAGGGGCCTGAACGAAAAGGCCCCGGTTAGAAGTGAAAATGATTACGAGGTCCTGATAAATCCGAGAATAACTCAGAAGCGGGGTGAAGAGGAAAAAATGTCCGAAGGCTGCCTTTCATGTCCCGATATCAATGTTGAGGTAACCCGGCCCAGGGAAATAAAAGTGAGGGCCCATGATATGAAGGGAAACAGAATCAACAAACGCTACACTGATTTCCTGGCCAGAATAGTTCAGCATGAGCTCGATCACCTCGATGGTAAGCTGATCATTGACCATGACGGCACTTTTTTCATTCCCAGGGAGAAACGGGATTTTTTCAGAAAATTATTCGTGTCGGATTCTCCGGACGCACAAAAAAAAATGGCGCATACATAGTCTCTTCCTTTCGCCCTTAGTCTATCCTGTCTTTTTCCCTGATGTCCGAAACCGATGCCGTCTTAACGACAGGCTCCTGGCAACGCACCCCGCCGCGACGGCTCGGTAGGCGTTTTTCAACAGCCCCCAGACATGATTCGCCCATGCGAAGTCATCAATTCCGAATAGAAACACAAAGCCGTTTATGCTACTAAGATGAAAAAAGGGGAGATGCAAATGCCGGAGACTTTCGATATTATCGTCATCGGATCGGGACCGGGTGGCCATGCAGCCGCCCAGGCCTCGGCCGGACTGGGCGCCAGAACGGCAATCATCGAGAAGAAAGACTGGGGGGGAACCTGTACAAACACGGGGTGTGTCCCCACAAAGGCCTTGCTCGCCTGCAGCCGCACATACGCCTCCTTGAAAAAGATGAGGCGCCTGGGCGTTTACGCAGCCGATTTCCGCTTCGATTTTATCGCTATGCGGCGCCATCAAATGCAGGTAGTCAGGACATCCTCCCTCGGCGTGCGGAAATCTCTCGCGGATGCAGGCGTACTCTGCGTGCAGGGCGAAGGGCGCATTCTATCACCGGGTGAAGTGGAGGTGCTCTCGAACGACGGGAAAAAGATTTTAAATACCAGACGCATTGTTATTGCCTGGGGCTCAAGACCTGACACGCCCACAGGCATAACCCTATCGGGCCGGATAATGTCCTCCGATGGACTGCTGGCGATGGAAAACCCGCCAGGCAGCACGGTTATTGTCGGAGGCGGGGCCATCGGCCTCGAATTTGCGACCTTTTTAGCGGATCTGGGTTCTAAGGTTTTCGTAATCGAGCTCATGGATCAGATCCTTCCCTGCGAAGACAGGGAATCCGCCGATTTCATTGCAAAAGAATTGGAAAAATCCGGGATAGAAATATTTACGTCCGCGCGTATGATGTCGCTGTCGGAAGAAAACCACGGTATACGCATGCGGGTGTCCCGGGGTGATAAGGACATCGAACTTACGGCGGATTGCGCCGCCATCTGCACAGGAAGAAAACCGGCATTGCGTGCAGAAGAACTGGACAGGCTCGGAATAAATTATAGCAACCGTGGAATATGGGTGAATGGCAGCCAGATGACCAATATCGAGAACATTTTCGCCCTGGGCGATGTCACCGGCGGCATTCTGCTGGCGCATCGCGCGGCCATGCAGGGGAAGACCCTTGCCAGCCTGCTTTTCGGAGACGGTTCCGTCTTATATAACGAAGATGCCGTCCCCTGCGTGTTATATACCCATCCAGGCCTGGCGCGGGTCGGACTTACTGAAAAGCAGGCCGTCGAAAGAAGACTGGATTATGAAGTGAAGCGCTCCGGGTTTGGAGCAAACATTATGGCGCGTGCGGAACTTGCAGGAGGCGGTTTCGCAAAACTCCTCTTTTGTAAAGGCCGGCTTGTCGGAGCCGCCGTTGCCGGAGAGGGGGCGTGCGAACTGATAGCCCCGATGTCGCTCGCCGTCTCCCGCGGGATGGGGTACACTGATTTCAGGAACTGGATAATCGCCCATCCGACGCTCAGTGAAGTATTGAATCCTTAGCGGCATCTCACTCAAATGGGACTCTTTCCCCGGAAATTCATTCTCGCCGCCCTGGCGGGTGCAGCCATTCTCATCACCCAGAGTACAGGTTACTCCGGAGCCGGACAAAAAATATCTACCTACGGTTGCCGGATCGTTAATGTTTATCCACATGACCCGGCTGCATTTACTCAGGGCCTTGTTTTCGATAACGGCTTTCTTTACGAGGGAACGGGCCAGTACGGAGAATCGACCGTCAGGAAGGTTGAACTGGAAACGGGAAGGGTCCTTTTGCATCAATGCCTTCCGGACCGGCATTTCGGCGAGGGCATAACAATTATGGGTAACCGGCTGATTCAATTAACCTGGCGATCGGGAACCGGTTTCATTTATGACAAGAAGAGCTTGAAGCAAACCGGTGTTTTTCAATATGGAACCGAAGGCTGGGGCATAACGAATAATGGGAAGCACCTGATCATGAGCGACGGGACATCTATGCTGCGGTTTCTCGATCCTCGCTCTTTTGAGATCGTCAGGACGATCGAAGTCAGGGAAGGACCGCAAGCCGTTTCTCAATTAAATGAGCTCGAATATATAAAAGGATTCATCTATGCCAATATCTGGGGAAGCGACCGGATTGCAAAGATCTCGCCGAAAACAGGGCAGGTGGCGGCCTGGATCGATCTAAGCGGGCTGCGCGGCAGCATCAGGAGTTCGCCGCACGCAGAAGTCCTGAATGGAATCGCTTACGACAGCAAGCATGATCGCATATTCGTGACGGGAAAATACTGGCCCAAGGTGTTCGAGATCCGTTTCATCAGGAAGTGAGCCGCAATTAGTGCGCACAGCAATGTTCAACTTGCTTTCAACCTTCTTCAATGTTTGTGGAAGAACGCGAAGATGGCGGCGGGAGTTCAGTACGAAGTCGGCTTTATTTAACATATATCGGATTGGAAAATATCCAGGGGCGCTCTTTTCCGAAGCGGCGGATAAAGCATTCCGTCCTGTATACGCCCTCTTCTACTATCCGCCCCTCCAGGGTCCGGCCTGTCCCCTCCAGATAAAGACCGCCGTTCCTGAAAACGCGTATCCGGGCATGGTCCGGCACCATTACCTTGATGGTTGCCTGGTCCCGGAGCACGAATTCTCCGCCCGTCGTCGCCGATTTCTCGCCGTCGGAAACAAAAAAGCCGAAGCCCTTGGAACTTCCCCAATAGGCCAGGGTGGCATAAGCACGCCCCGCCCGTAGAGAATCGTAGACGGTTTTAATATCAGCATCTTTATTCCCGGTCATCGGTATCTCCGTCAGGATATGTGTCCTGACGAAACGGAAGGCCCTGCGAAAAGGAAATACGCTGAAAGTGATACCCAGGATATTATGCGGCGTATCATGATTGTCCAGCTCCCCGATCCCCACGACTTTCTCCGTCCGATTAAGCCGATCCCATCTCTCAAGAGTCACCCGCTTCGGCCCTTTCAGGACTAGAGCGGGAAACAGATAGCCCAGAAAGCCGCTCCAGTACCCCTTCAGGGAAGACTGCCAGTCAGTCATAAAATCCCAGATACTCATCCCGCAGTAGCCCGAGACCGCCCAATTCATCCATGCATATTGTTTCACGTGAAACATTTTTGTGCCCTCGTGGTCCGGGTGGGCTATGAAACCGATCCCGCCGCTGTCTCGGACGCGATTGATGAGGTCCTGATGATAATGGTCTCCGCTCACTGTTTCACCGAGGGGTTCGGAAAGGCCGAATACGAGGTAGTGGTTGAACTGCTGCGGACTGATTTCCTCGCCGACAATCAAGAGAGTCTTTCCGTGCCAGCCCTCTTCTCCGGCTTTCTTCGCCCGGAGATGCTCGTGGTCAGTCAGCATCAGGAAGTCGACCCCGTTCTTCCGGGCCGCTTTCAGGATATCCGGTATCGACACACGCCCGTCATGGGAATATTCGGAATGGAAGTGAATAACGCCTGAATAATCATATAGTCCCATCATGAGGATACGTCCCGTGTCCAGCAATCTTTTTTCAAGGCGTCTCCCAAAGGACACGACCCGCACCGCGGTCTCTTTCTGCAGAAACTTTTCCCCGCATTTACGATCAGGGCATGGTACTGATTGAAAAGTTCGGCGGATGCAGGCAGATTGTCCATGAACAGGCTCTGAATCTCCTCATAACCGAGCCCCTCTCTGATCACCCGGTGCCGTTCAAGAATTCTTCGCGTGTATACATCGACAACGAAAACCGGCTTGTTCCCCGCATAAAGGAGAATGCTGTCCGCCGTCTCAGGACCGATCCCCTTGACAGCCAGTAGTTTTCTTCTCAGGATATGGCCATCCTCCGCAAACATCCGCTCCAGGTCGGAACAGTACTCTTCCTCGAGGAAATTCAAAAAATTCTTAAGACGCACCGTTTTGATGTTGTAATACCCGCTGGGCCGGATGAGCTCCGCGAGCCTCCGGACTTCGATCCGCCGCAGAGCGCCGGGTGTGAGCAGCCCTGCGGATTTCAGATTCCAGATCGCCTTTTCCACATTCGCCCAGCTTGTATTCTGAGTCAGAATGGCACCCACGATAACTTCGAAAGGCGAATCGGCTGGCCACCAGCCCTGATCTCCGAAATGAGCATGTAATAGATTATAGATTTCCAGAAGCTTCCGGTCAATTTTCATCTAAATTCTTTACCATATAAAAAAAGCAGGGCACTGAAAAAGCTGCCCTGCTGCACCCGGGCTTTAAGAACGCTGAATTCAGAACTGTTTCGGGAGTAACTCTCCCCTATTGATCTTTTCGCAAAACAATATAGTAAGTAGATCTTCCTCTCTTGATCAGCAGAAGCGCCGTATCAGCCGCCCCCTTCTTGGACATTTCTCTATTATAATCTTTCAAGGAGGATATCCGCACCTTGTTGACCTGCATAATAATATCCTGCGGCTTCACGCCGGCTTCATCCGCAGGGCTCCCCTCCCTCACGCTGGTGACGATGACGCCCGATTTTTCGGACAAGCCGAGGTACTCCGCCATCTGGGGCGTAATCTCCTGAACAGACATGCCGAAGTACTCCCCGTTCCTCGTCCTTAACCCGGCCACTTCCTTCTGGTCGCTGCGCTCCGCTATAACCAGTGGAAAGGTCAGGATTTTCCCGTCTCTTATCGCCTTTACATCAACCTTCTTGCCCACCGGAAGGGCCGCGACAATCCTCAATAACTCATGGGTGTCATGAATTTTCTTCCCGTCGATCTCAACAATAATATCGCCTGTTTTCAATCCCGCTTTATCCGCCGGGTCTCCCTTTACGACATCTCCGATCAGCGCCCCTTCTTTGTCGCGCAGTTTCAGGCTGCTTGCTATATCGTCAGTGATATCCTGGACGGATACTCCCAGCCACCCCCGGGTGACTTTGCCCTTTGATTTGAGATCGCCGAGAATATCCTTTGCCATATTGATCGGGATTGCAAAACCGATCCCCTGGCCGTGAGCGACAATGGCCGTGTTGATCCCGATAACCTTCCCCTCGAGATTAAAGAGAGGACCGCCGCTGTTGCCCGGGTTGATGGAAGCGTCCGTCTGGATAAAATTATCGTATGGACCGGAGCCGATCACCCGTCCCTTAGCACTCACAATGCCGGCAGTTACCGTCTGTTCGAGGCCGAAGGGATTGCCTATCGCCACAACCCAATCCCCTACCCGAAGCCTGTCGGAATCGCCCAATTCGACTACAGGAAGACTGCCTGCTGGCTGGATCTTGATAAGAGCTATATCTGTCTTTGCATCTCTACCTATGACCTTGGCATCGAATTCCTTCCCGTTGGAAAGCTTGACTTTGATCTTATCGGCCTTTTCAATAACGTGATTGTTTGTGAATATGTAGCCGTCCTTTGTAATAATGAAGCCGGAACCGAGACTCCGTTGTTTGAATTCCCTCTGGGGAATATCCCCGAAGAATCTCCGGAAAAAATCCTCGCCTCCAAAAAACCTGTCAAAGAATTCATCGCCAAACGGCGAGCCGTATTGCTGCCTGCCGCCTGTTTTGATGATTTTTGTCGTGCTGATATTGACAACCGCCGGCTTGACTTTATCCGCAAGGTCGGCAAAGGAAAGCGGTGTGCCCGGATTCTCTTTCGACAGCATGGTCACAGACGGTTTCGCTGAAGGCTTGGCAGCCGCAAACGAGAAGTGCAACACGCCTGCAATGGAAACAAAAAAGAATCCGATCAGAAAAACGAACCAGAAAATAAAAAAAGTCTTTTTACTTTTATTTACACCTTCCATATTTGACCTCCTGACATAGCTCTGCTGGCAGTTGTTGCGCTGGGGCGCATTCCCATCGGAAGCGCTTATCAAAGGCATCGCAGTGCAAATGTAATGCCCGATGCATTGATACCCGGAATCTTATACATCAACACGCTTTCAGAAGCAATCCTTTCAGATACAGGGATTGGGGGACATTGAGAATGACAGGATGATCGAGGTCCTGAAAAAGGTGCTCCTGAATATCCAGCCGCACACGACTTTGTCCTGATACTTCCAGCAAGGCATTTTTCAGGTCCTCCATGGAAACATGGTGGGAACAGGAAAATACGGCAAGATAGCCGCCCGGCTTCAAAATTCTCAGACTGTTCAGGACAAGATGCCTGAATCCTTTCAGGGCGCCTATTTTCCCCTGCTTTGTTTTTGTGAATGATGGGGGGTCCAGTACAATCATGTCGAATCGATCTGCCGAACCGGGCAACTCTGTCAGAAAATCAAATGCGTCTGCCCTGATCGTCTCTATTTTTTCCAACCCGTTCAAGGCGGCGTTCTCCCTCGCCTGCTCCAGGGCGGACTGTGAGATATCCACAAGCCGAACCCTGTCCGCACCCCTGATGGCGGCATAGATTCCGAATCCGCCTGTATTGGAGAATACATCCAGAACAGAAAATCCTTTCTCCACATACCTGGAAACAGCGGCCCTGTTTTTCCTCTGGTCCAGATAGAATCCCGTCTTCTGGCTGTCTTTCAGTCGAACGGAGAACCTAACTCCATTTTCCGTAATCAATATCTTCTCGGGAAGAGTGCCGTGAATCACCTTTTCCGAAGTTTCAATGCCTTCCAGCATCCTCGACCGCTCATCCGATTTTTCATAAATCCCCTTCGGATGAAGGACCTCCACAAGTGATTCAATAATGGCCTCTCTCCAGTTTTCCATGCCTGCCGTATTTATCTGCAAGGCAAGATAGCCGTCGTAATAATCTACAATCAATCCGGGCAATTCGTCCGCTTCCGAGTGAATAATCCGGTATGCATTTGTATTCTTGATGATTTTCTGTCGGAACACGGCGGCTTTCAATATCCTCTTCCTGAACAGATCTTTATTGACCGGTTCCCTATCGAAAGACAGCATTCTGACGCAGATTACACTCTGGGGGTTGAAATAGCCTGTACCCAGAAACTCATTGGACAGCGAATAAATTTCGACAAGCTCTCCTCTGCGGACTTCCCCCGGCCGCTTTCTGATCTCATTTTCATAGATCCAGGGGAAAAAGGTTTCGATTTTCCGGTCGGCAGTCCTGGAAATAACTATCTTCTTCATTATGCGATTACCTATTATAATAATATTTTCTGTATCTTAAAAGTATCGCCCTAAAAAATTCCCGCTTCCGTGAAACCGTGGTTCATGGCTGATTCTCAATTTGGGCAAAACCGGGGAAAAAAGTATTCCTGGACACGAAAGACGTGAGATTGAATGATTATAAAAAATAAGCAATAGGAAGGAAAGGATTAAAAAAGGCCTGCCCATGAGGGCAGGCCGGAAAAAGCGAAGGCTTTGCAAAAAGCACTACTACAAGCAAAGGGCTAAAGACTCAGGGCGAAGTAAACAAATTGAGAGTCTCTTTCTTCCTTTTGCCATCGGTCTTGTACCCTTAGCCTTATTAACGGGTTGAATGAGCATCAACCTTTTTTCTCCTCGCCGTATACCTCCAGACGGCCTGATTCCTCCATCTCCCGCAACCATCGGGGATGCTGCTTCTTCGCCCAGGCCCGGGTCACCCATCCACTGAACATGGCAGGCGCTGAACCCGGCGAACCGACGGTCCCCAGATAGAGATGCACAAAGAAGAAAGCAAACAGGATCACGAAACCGAGAGCATGCAGGGGATAGGATAAGACAATAAGACCCGGTGAAAACGGCTGGAACCACATTAATATGCCTGTAACGAACATAATGGCACCAAAAACCGCGACAGCCAGGAAGAATGCCTTCTGTCCCGGATTGTACTTACCCACTTCGGGAACTTTTTCTACATGCCAAAGGTACCCCCCTGCCGCTTTCATCCAATCGATATCTTCCGGCATTTCAAATTTGCCTGCCTCTTTCCACCACATGCGTACAGCTACGGCAAGCGATACAGCAAAGAAGATACCCGTAAAGTTATGTACGTACTTGAGAATCCTCATGCCACCCATGACCGTGCCGATAAAGTTGAAAGAGTGGAACATCATGCCAAGACCGGTGATAAACAGGATCATACAGGAAATCGCCAGAGCCCAGTGCACGACCCTTTCAAATGCATCCGTCGCTTTAATCAATCCTTTCTTCATTTTTACTTACCCCCTTCCGCCTTATTGACCTGGTTGTCGTCTTCATCAGGGGTTTTGGGCCCGTGGATAATATAATGCAGGAACGACCCGCCGATGACGCCCCCGGCTGCAAGCAGACTGAGAGGTTTCAGCCAGCTCTTCCAGGCAAGCACGGAATACGGAACATGAGGATCCTGCTTCAATTCCGCATACACCGACGGCTTCTCCTGCAGGACATACATCAGATGTGTGCCGCCGACGAACTTGTCTCCGTAAACCGAAGCGGATTCGCCGAGTTCCTTTACCCTTGCGGCGGCGATCTTCATCATGTCGGCTTTATCCCCCCATTTGAGGGCACCGGTCGGACAGGCTTTTACACAGGCAGGCTCCAGACCGTTCATGATTCTGCTCTCACACATATCGCATTTATACACCTTGTCCGTTTCATGATCATATTTGGGTACTTCAAACGGGCAGGATGCGACGCAATTCTTGCATCCTATACACTTTTCGCGGTTCAGGCCGACAATTTTGAAGTCGTTGTTATAATACAGCGCCCCGGTAGGACAGGCCATAACACATGCAGCTTCCGTGCAGTGCATACAGGCCTCTTTCCTGAACAGCCACTTAACGGCGCCTTTATCATCAGCCACGTCCTGGAAACGTATAAGCATATATGTATTCGGCTGAAGCCCGGGCGGATTCTGATAAGACCCGCTGTTAACCGTCTGCTTCGCTTTCAGGCCGTTCCACTGCTTACAGGCCAACTGGCAGCCCCTGCATGCCGTGCATTTCGAATCGTCGTAGAGTTTGATTTTTTCCGGCATTTATTTCACCCCCTTCTTTACGACATTGACCATAAAGGCCTTGCTCTCCGGTATATGCGTATTGGGATCTCCCGCGCTCGGCGTCAGAAGATTCGCGGAATCGCCGAACGTGAAGATTTCCGGTTTCTTATCGTTCTTGTTGTATTTACGCGTGGCAGTTGTCGCCCATCCGAAATGCCAAGGAACGCCGACCATGTGAATCAAATTTCCATCGATGTTGAAAGGTTTCAGTCTGGGCGTGATGATCGCCACGGCTTCCACCTCGCCACGGGCCGACTTGACAGTCACGATCTCACCGTTCTTGATTCCTTTTTCCTTCGCAAGATCGGAACCGATCTCGACAAACATGCTCGGTTGCATCTCGACAAGCCACGGCAACCACCGGGTAAGTACGCCCGTCTGCCAATGCTCGCTTACCCGGTACGTACTGCAGATGAACGGAAATCTCGGATCACAGCTCGCAATTACATCCAGCTCCGTGCCGACACCCGGCTTGTCGAATCTGCGTATAATGGGATTTACTTTCTGCGGCGACAGCAGATTCTTTTCCACGGGACACTCGAGAGGTTCATAGTGTTCCGGGAAAGGTCCGTCCGCAAGCCCCGGACCGTAGATGCTCGCCACACCGTCGGGCTTCATGATGAAGGGCGGCCTTCCGGAGCCGGGATCGCCTGCACCGTCCGGGACATCCCCCGTCCACTTGGCGCCGTCCCAGATAATAACCGGACGCTTCTTATCCCAGGGGATTCCCTTCAAGTCAACGGATGCGCCGTTGTATATGATCCTGCGATTTACCGGCCAGGACCACGCCCACTCTGAATACAAACCGATTCCGGAGCGGTCTTTAGTGCCGCGCCTTGCGGCCATATTGCCGGCGTCCGTATAGGAATTACAATAAATCCAACAGCCCGATGATGTCGATCCGTCATCCTGAAGCCATGCAAACGAGGGGACGAGATCACCTTTCTTGAATTCCTTGAACTCGCCTTTCTTGGTCGGATTCTCGATCTTCTTATCCGCCAAGAAATAACCGTTGATCTCCTTGGCGATATAATTGGGGTCAATCGTCTTTACGCGCCCGGAAAGATCTTTTGGCCCGTAATTCCAGGTGAGCTTCGTTACAGCCTCCTTCAGGGGACCTCCTTCCTTTTCATAAAGATCTTTCACTTTATAGAAAAGCTCGGATATGATTTCCGCATCGGCCTGAGCTTCACCAGGGGGATTGACGGCCTTGTAACGCCACTGCATCCAGCGGCCGCTGTTGGAAATGCTCCCTTCTTTCTCCAGCGATGCGGCGCAGGGAAGCATGAAAACCTCGGTCTTGACCTTAGCGGGGTCCATGCCGGGTCCTCTCCAGAACGAGCCTGTCTCATTATCGAACAGGTTGACATTGACCATCCAATCGAGTTTTGCCAGGGCTTGTCTTACTTTATTGGAATGTGCACCGCTCGCCGCAGGGTTCATTCCCCAGGCAAAAAAACCTGTAAACTGATTCTTATACATGCGGTCGAAGAGGACGAGCCAGGAATAATTCTCGCCGTCATCCACCTTGGGCAAAAGATTGTACGCTTCGTCAAGTGTCGCATTCATCCCGTACATCGAGCGCAGGAAGCTGGCCGAATATTTCGGGAAGTTTTTCCACCAGTTAAGGCTGTTCTTTTCCTTGGTGGTCGGCGTCCTCTTTTCATTATAGGCTTTCAAGGTCGGCATGGAAGCCGCAGGGGTCCCCAGATAGCCGGGCCAAATATGATAGAGAAGCCCGTGATCGGTCGAGCCCTGAACATTGGATTCGCCCCTCAGAGCCTGCACGCCACCTCCGGCGATCCCCATATTGCCCAGAAGGAGCTGTACGATACACATTGCCCGGATATTCTGAACCCCAACAGTATGCTGGGTCCAGCCCATTGCATACAGAATATTCCCCGATTTCCCGGGTACACCCGTCTTCGCATATTCTTTATAGACTTCAACCAGTTTTTCTTTGGGTGTTCCGGTAATCCTGGAAACGATATCGAGGTTGTAACGGGAGTATTGTTTCTTCAGAAGCTGGAAAACACAATGGGGGTCTTTCAGTGTCGGATCTTTCCTTATCACGCCGCCTCCACCCGTCTGGTAAGACCAGGTGGACTTGTCGTACTTGCCCCCCTCGAGGCCGGAAAAGACGCCGTTGTTGTCACCGGGCAGCTTCAGAGCCGGGTTCACGAGAAAAGAGGCATTCGTATAGTTCAATACATATTCATTTTCATAAAGATTGTTATCGAGAATGTACTTGATCATTCCGCCCAGGAAGGCAATATCCGTTCCGGACCTGAGCGGGGCGTAGATATGCGCTTTGGCGGCTGATTGTGTGTATCGAGGATCCACGCATATCAATTTTCCACCTTTTTCCATGGATTTCGTTATCCATTTGAAAGAAATCGGATGGTTGGAAGCGGGGTTGCACCCCATAATCAAAATCACGTCGCTGTTCTGAAAATCAATATAATGATTCGTCATCGCGCCGCGTCCGAACGACTCTGCCAGAGCCGCTACAGTAGCGCTGTGTCAGATACGGGCCTGGTGTTCAATATAGACCAGACCCAACCCCCTCAAGAATTTTTGATAAATGAAACATTCCTCATTATCCATGGCGGCGCTGCCAACGGAAGCAATCCCCTCCGTCCGGTTCACAGTCTCACCCTTGGCGTTTTTGAACTTGAAGCTCTTGTCGCGGCTTGATTTGATATTGCGCGCTATTTTTTCGACCGCCCATTCCCACGAGACTTCCTGCCACTCAGCAGCGTAGGGAGCCCTGTAAAGGGGTTTGGTCAGCCGGTTTGAATTGACAGCCATCTGATACAAGGATCCGCCCTTCGAGCACAAAGAACCGCGGCTGATGGGATGATCGGGATCGCCTTCCGTGTTGATGACCTTGCCATCCCTTGTCGAAACAATGATGCCGCATCCAACAGAGCAGTATGGGCAGACTGTCGTGGTCTCTTTGGTATACTTGATCTTCAGGGGCTGCGCATGGGCGGAGACCGGCTTGAGATTAATCCCGATCCCGCTCGCCATCAACGCCGCACCGGAGATCTTTAAAAAACCTCTTCTGCTGACATCCATTTCTCGGCGCACTCCTTTCTAAAAAATTCCAGGAATTCCAACGTCTTCCTTTTTTATTTGGCATCCGATGCAAAAACCGGATTCATTCCGTCGACTGGCCCCTCCCCGGAATGATCTAATCAAAGCGGATCGAAAGAAAAATTCATGGCAGGAGAACACCCTGAATCTCTAAACGCCAAGGCGGATCCGGAAGCACCGGAGCCCTGCAAACAGGCGTTATTTTATATATTTCCCGGCTGTTTAATGTCAAGGTTTATTTTCTGAAAAGAACAATAATTCCTTGTTCTTATGTCAATTGTGACATAGGTCTCTCCACTGCGGCCGAATGTCCTGCATACACATTTTTCAAGCAAAGCTTGCAATTCCCACAAAATTGGCGTAGACAAATCTTCAATTGGATCTTTAGGAATGAAAATAAAATACAAAATATGGATTGAACGGAACGGCCAGATTCTTTTCGGTCATGGAAGAGATGAACTGCTTCGGGCAATTGAGAAGTATCGAAGTCTTCACGCAGCAGCCAGGAAATTGAAGATGTCTTACAGAGCGGCCTGGGGCAGAATAAGGGCCTCCGAAGAACGCCTGGGATTTAAGCTCGTTGAATGCGACCGGGGAAAATCCATGCACATTACCGCAGAAGCAAAACAACTGCTTGAACAGTTCGAGGCGATTGAAACGTGTATCGAGACTCTGCTTGAGAATGTAGACCGTAAAATACCCTCTCTGAAGAAACAAAAAAACTCTGTGCAATCAACATAAAACCTCCGTCCGACTTTATCATCCTTTAAAAGACTGCTCAAACCTTCACCTTTAGCCATTAGCCTGTCGCCTGGAGCCTGTATCCGAGAACGGCATCCGGCCTGCGGAAAAGAATGTTGTTTTGTAACCTTTCCGTAATAATCTATTGACAATATGCCAATTTTGACATATGTGACTTCAGATTCATGCCGCGATTTCACTCAATTTGAAACCCATGGAGGTTGTATGGATAAAAATACAGAATATCATAGTCTTATAAAAAAACAGTACAGGGAGTTGATGGAGCATTGCCGTATCCAACTCGACAAGACGGAAAGAGAGTTGCCTCCGGCCAGGGAGGATTTTTATTCCTCTTTAAAAGAACGGGGGATCAGCAGGAGAGATTTTCTGAAATGGACCTCTTTCATGACAGCTGCGTTGATGCTACCGCCTATATTCCGGCCGATGGTGGCAAAGGCCGCTGAAAATTTCAGCAGGATTCCCGTAGTCTGGCTTCAATTTGCCGAATGCACAGGCTGTAGCGAGGCCTTTCTGAGATCGTCCTATCCCAATGTGGATGATATCCTGCTTGAGACTATCTCCCTCGAGTATCACGAGACCCTGATGGCTGCTTCAGGAATCCAGGCGGAGCAGAATCTTGAAAAAGCGGTGCATGATTTCGCGGGCAAATTCATCTGCGTCATCGAAGGGAGCCTGCCGAGAGGACTGAACGGCAAGTACCTGACACTCGGTTCCAAAGGCAAGACAGGAATTGAAGTGGCAAAGGAAGTGACTTCCAAGGCGGCCGCGGTGATCTGCATGGGCTCATGCTCCTCGTTCGGCAACATTCCTTCAGCCAAACCGAATCCAACCGATTCCGTGGGCATAGGAAAGGCCCTGGGAATAACAACCGTAAATATCGCAGGGTGTCCCCCCAACGCCGTTAATTTTACCGGAACCATCCTCCACTACATCATGTTCGGCGGATTGCCCCCTCTTGATTCGCTAGGGCGTCCTGTATGGGCGTACGGCAAAAGGGTACACGATTTTTGCGAGAGGAGACCTCATTACGATGCCGCGGAATTCGTCGAAGAATGGGGTGATGAGGGGGCAAAGAAGGGCTGGTGCCTGTATAAAATGGGCTGCAGGGGACCCTATGCTTATTCTAATTGTTCGAAAGTGCGGTTCAACGACGGTATATCATGGCCGGTAATGGCCGGCCACGGCTGTATCGGCTGCACTGAGCCGGGTTTCTGGGATACGATGGCCTCCCTGGAAAAACCGATTCACGAAGCCAGTATCGGAGGCGGGGAACGCACGGTTGACGACATCGGCATTGCCCTGACCGCGCTTACGACCGCAGGAGTAGCCGCCCACGCCGCATTCAGCGCGATGCGCCATTCCGGCAAGAAGAAAGCGGGCACCTCCTCAGATGCAGATCATAAAGAATAAATAATCCGAATTTCCGGGAGGAACAGAATGGCTAAGAGAATCATTGTAGACCCGATCACCAGGATCGAGGGTCATTTAAGAATAGAAGTGGAAGTCGACAGCAGCAATGTTATCCGCGACGCATGGAGCAGTATTACATTATGGAGGGGGATAGAAACCATCTTGAAGGGACGCGACCCCCGGGACGCAGGGTTGATAGTCCAGCGTTTCTGCGGAGTATGCACTTTCGTACATTATGAAGCCAGCATACTTGCCTGCGAGGACGCCTTCGGCGTGAAACCTCCCCCCAATGCAAGGATCATCCGGAATCTTGTAAACGCATCTCTTTTCCTTACGGATCACATCATGCATTTTTACCATCTGCACGGACTTGACTGGGTGGATATAGTAAGCGCACTCTCCGCCGATCCGAAGAAAGCGGTTGAACTCGCGAAAAGTTACTGTTCCGAGCCGTACAACTGCTCCGAAACGCATTATAAGGCAGTGCAGCAGCGCCTGACGAAATTCGTCAAATCGGGCAGGCTGGGACCTTTTGCAAACGCCTACTGGGGGAATCCCTCATATAAACTGCCCCCGGAAGCGAACCTTGTCATAGTATCCCATTACCTGGACGCCCTTGCCGTTTCGAAAATCGGGGCCCAGATGATGGCGATTTTCGGAGGCAAGAACCCTCATCCCCAAAACCTCGTGGTGGGCGGGGTCACATCTGTAATGGATGCCCTGGATGCCGAACGCCTGGGTCAGTACCTGTTCCGTCTGAAAGAGATGAAAAAAATAATCGAGAACGCTTATCTGCCGGACGTTCTCATGGCCGCGGCCTATTATAAAGGAGAAGGCAGCGCCGGAACCGGCGCAGGCGTAAAGAATTACCTCTCCTATGGGGGATTCCCTCTCGACGACGACTGGAACAACCTCCTCTTCCCGCGAGGGGTGGTGGAAGGCAGAAATATAGCCAGGCCGCTGAAGCTCGACGAGGACAAGATAACGGAAGAGGCGACGCATTCATGGTACAAGGGATCGGAGCCGCAGCATCCCTACAAGGGAACGACCGAGCCCGAATACACCGGCTACGACAAGGATGGGCACGTGAAAGGGGACGAAAAGTATTCCTGGTGCAAGGCCCCCCGCTATAATGGGAAGCCTTATGAAGTCGGTCCGCTCGCCCGCTTTGTCGTCGGCTACGCCCAGGGGGACAAAGCAATCAAGGGCCTGGTGGATTCTGCTCTGAAACAAACCGGGCTTCCCGTAACGGCGCTCTTTTCGACTCTCGGAAGAACGGCGGCACGGGCACTCGAGACAAAACTCGTCGCCGACCGCACGGAAGGCTGGGTGAACGAGCTCGTGGCGAATATAAAGAAGGGAGATACCCGAACCTGGACGAGATGCGACGTACCGAGCAAGCCGGTACAGGGACGCGGTCTTACCGAACCTCCCAGAGGCGCGCTTGGACACTGGATACGAATAGAAAATAAAGTGATTTCCAATTATCAGGCCGTTGTCCCTTCCACCTGGAACTGCTCGCCCAGGGACAAGGCGGGTCAGCGCGGGCCCTATGAGGAATCCCTTATCGGGATCAAACTCGCGAAAGTCGACCAGCCTCTTGAAATCATAAGGACGATTCATTCCTTCGACCCGTGCATGGCTTGTGCAGTTCACATTATAGACCCCAAGTCGAACGAGATCAGGAAATACAGGGTGTGCTGAGGGAAAGGAGGATATTACATTGGAAAAGATATTGCCCGTTAATGAATGGAGCGTGTCCATGCGTATCAATCACTGGACAATGGCTCTTTCCATTTTCATATTGATAGTCACCGGTTTCTATATCGCTGATCCGTTTGTGGTGGGTTCCGGCGAAACCGTCAACAAGTTCCTGATGGGAAATATACGTTTTGTGCACATTTTCTTTGGGATCGTTCTCCTGTTCGTTTTCATCTGGAGGATATACCTCGCATTCTTCTCCACGTTCCATGCTGACTGGAAGGACTTTCTCGCGTTCACCGATGTGAAGAACACTGTGGATCAGATCAAGTTTTATCTTCTGATCAAAAAGGATCCTCCGGAGCACAAATGTCTTTACGGTCCCATGCAATCCCTTGCCTATCTGGGGCTGCTCGGCATGGTGCTGCTGATCGTGATCACCGGCCTGATTCTCATGGGCGCCGGATATTACGAAGGTTTTACGGCTATATCGTACAGGTTCCTCAGGCCCGTCGCAAATACAGTAGGAGGGCTGGCGATGATACGCTATATACATCATTTGCTGACGTGGTGTTTCATCCTGTTTATAGTTGTCCACGTTTATATGGCTTTCTGGTACGATGCCGTTTTGAAAAAAGGGACTATTTCCTCTATGGTCAGCGGAAAGCTGTTCGAGACAGCTAAGGAATAAGATATTTCGTTTGAAAAAGACGAAAGGCATTCGAAAGGGGGAGAATCATCTCCCCTTTTTTGACTGCATGTGTTAAAAAGTTGCAGGCACATGGCTGAAAACAAGTCCATTACCGTTCTTGGAATCGGTAATATACTTCTTAAGGATGAAGGCTTCGGGGTACATTTTGTGCGCTGGTTTGCCGGGCGCCATATATTGCCTGCCGGTGTCAGAGTCGTGGACGGAGGCACCCTGGGCTATGCGCTCCTGGATCTCATATGCAGGTCCCGTTTCCTGATAGTAATAGATGTAATAAAAGCCAGGGACAACCCCGGCACAATCTACCGCTTCACCAGGGAAGAGATGGAAACGCACATGCCGCCTCCGACATCAGCGCATGAGGTGACATTCATGGATGTTCTTTACAAGGCCGAACTGATCGATGAAGTGCCTGAAACAGTATTTCTTTGCATAGTGCCTGCCCATTTTGATGAAATGGGGCTCGAATTGACAGGCGCCATGAAAGAGCGCTTCCCTGAAATGGAAAAGCTGCTTTTGGCCGAATTTGCAAAGTTGAATATAAAAATGAACGGATCATCTCGAGATGCATGAGCTTTATCTGGCCGAATCAATTATCGACATCATCGATGATTATGCCCTCAAGCACGGTTTCCGCCGGGTGCGTTCCATAAAGTTGTCGTTTGGAAGTCTCTCCTGTATCAACACTCAGTCGCTGGAGTTCGCCTTCTCTGTGCAGTCCAGAAATACGAGGGCCGAGGGAGCATCGCTCGAATTTGAAATCACCCCCGCCCGGGTGCTTTGTCTTTCCTGCAGCGAAGAAACCGACGCCGATTCACTGCCGGAAAAATGCCCTCGGTGCGGCGGCACCGAGATAATGCTGAAGGACGGAAAAGAAGATCTGCGGCTGGTGGAAATGGATGTCGAATAAATAGGAGTATTTGAATATGTGTATCGGATTCCCGGGGAAAATTATCTCCATCAACGAAGAAGATAATTATGCAGTTATAGATATCAGCGGTGGCAGGCGCGAGGTCTGCCTGGATATCATAGATGAGCCCGTGGCCGTCGGCGATTATGTGATAAGCCATGCAGGTTATGCAATCCACCGGATAGATGAATCGCTTGCCATGGAGAAGCTGAACTTCTTAAAAGAATTGATCGAAAATGAGATTTATTGACGAATACCGCAACCCCATGCTCGCAGACCGGATATTGTCAGCCATCACGGCTCTCTCGAAGCGGATTGCAGAACCGGTTACAATCATGGAGATTTGCGGCAGTCATACTTACGCCATAGGACGCTTCGGGATAAGAGAAATGCTTCCACCCGGCATCCGCCTCATTTCCGGACCGGGCTGTCCGGTTTGCGTAACATCCGCTGAGGATATCGATAAGGCCCTTTTCCTCGCAGGACAGAAAAACATTATCTTCGCCACGTTCGGAGATATGTTCAGGGTGCCGGGGAGCAATGGAGCGACCCTCCAGAAAATCAGGGCTTCGGGCTCGGATATCAGGATCATATCATCCGCAGGAGATTGTATCAGGCTGGCGCAATCCAACGGCACAAGAGAAGTGGTCATGATGGGCATCGGTTTCGAGACAACATCGCCGACTGTCGCCGCCGCGGTGGAGTCATGCCGGAGAAAAGGCATCACCAATTTTTCAGTCTTTTCCGTCCACAAAGTAATCCCTCCCGCCATCCTCGCGTTGATGGAAGACCCGGATCTGAAAATAGACGGCTTCATATGCCCCGGACATGTCAGCACGATCATCGGTTCCGATGCGTACAAAATCATACCACAGTCCGGCAGAGCCGCCGTGATCACGGGATTTGAGCCTGTCGACATACTGGAAGGAATCCTGATGATCCTGCGCCAGATTGCGGATGGGAGAAAGGAAGTGTCGATCCAGTACGGCAGAGGGGTGAATCCCGCGGGAAACCGCAAGGCCATGGATCTTCTCGAAACCGTCTTTTTCAGAACGCAATCGCAATGGAGGGGCCTGGGGCGGATTGCTGACAGCGGCCTGCGCTTTCGCGCCGCATATTCCTCCTTCGATGCCGTGGAAAAATTCTGTGTGCCTGAGATCCATTCTGAAGAAGTGAAGGGGTGCAGTTGCGGGGATGTTTTGCGAGGCAAAAAAATACCGCAGGACTGCCGGCTGTTCGGCAAATTATGCTCCCCCGCCAATCCGGTGGGACCGTGCATGGTGTCATCTGAGGGGACATGCGCCGCCTATTATAACTATCATCGTTCAGGAGAATGAAATAATGAAAATAGAAGTGGTAAAAAACATTCTGGATGCCAATGACAGGATCGCAGCGGACAACCGGGCTCTGTTCGATAAGAAAAAGATTTTTGTGGTAAATCTCATGAGCTCGCCGGGAGCGGGCAAGACATCTCTCGTCGAAAGGACGATCCAGGGTCTCAGAGAGAAATATCGTATCGGAGTGATTGAGGGGGATATCCAGAACACGTACGACGCCGAACGGATTGCAAACCTCGGCATACCGGTCGTTCAGATCAATACAGGCGGGGCCTGTCATATAGACGGCAATATGGTCCGGGAAGCCCTCCCCGCCCTGGATATGGACAAACTGGACTTTATCATCATCGAAAACGTGGGCAATCTGGTCTGTCCGGCGGAATTCAATATCGGAGAAAACGTAAAAGTAATGATCTTGAGCGTACCCGAGGGGGCGGATAAACCTTCCAAGTACCCGCTGATTTTTCAGGAATCGGCGGTCATGATAATCAACAAGACCGATCTTCTCCCCTATGTCGATTTCGATGTCTCGAAGGCCAGGAAAGATGCCCTCGCAATCAATAGAAATATCCGTATATTCGAGATATCCTGCAAGAATTCCGAAGGTCTGGTGGAATGGTATGAATGGCTTGCAGGCCGGATAGATTATTTCAGAAAAGAAAACAGTGGTTAAGAGAGTACGCTACTCCTTCTCCGGTATCGTTCAGGGTGTAGGATTTCGCCCTTTCATATACCGGATGGCAGTGAAAAACAGATTGGCCGGCTTTGTTCAGAACAGGCCGGACGGTGTTATTGCGGAAGTCGAAGGCGATTCCGAATCCATCCGCCGGTTCAGTGCTGATATCATCCGAAGCCTCCCCCCTCTTGCGGAAATCGTTTCCATGAATTCTTCAGAGGTGCCTCTCTGCGGAGAAAGGGAGTTCCGCGTAGCCTCGAGCGGATCCTCCTCCAGGACTGATGTGCATATCGCGCCCGATATCTGCATTTGTGACGAATGCCTCAAAGAGCTTTTCGATCCGCAGAACAGGAGGTACAGATATCCCTTCATCAACTGCACCAACTGCGGTCCCCGCCTGACGATCATAAAAGATATACCCTACGACCGGATCAGTACCTCCATGTCATGCTTCGCAATGTGCCCGGATTGCCGCAGGGAATACAACAATCCGGATGACCGCCGCTTTCACGCAGAGCCAATTGCCTGCCCTGCATGCGGCCCTTCCCTGCGCCTGCTCGACAGAGACGGCAACGACATATCCGGCGTCGACCCCATTAGGGAAGCAATCAATCTGCTCCTGAAAGGACGCATTCTCGCCATTAAAGGGCTGGGCGGATTTCACCTGAGTGCCGATGCATCGAATGACAGTGCAATCGAGGGGCTGCGGTCGCGCAAATTCAGGGAAGAAAAGCCGCTCGCTGTAATGGTGAAAGATATCCGACAGGCGGCATATCTTGCGGAGGTCGACGGCGAAGAAGAGCGGCTCCTTCTCTCAGCACAGAGGCCCATCGTCCTGCTGCGCAAGAAAAAAGGAGATTTGATATCGCGCCATATCGCTCCCGGCGTGCCCGACCTCGGCATTATGCTCCCTTACACTCCCCTGCATTATCTCCTGCTCGAAGGAGCATTCCGAGCCCTGGTGATGACGAGCGCCAACAAAGTGGACGAACCTATCTGTATCGGAAATCGCGAAGCGGTAGAGAGGCTGAGAGGCATCGCCGATTTTTTCCTGGTGCATGACCGCGATATACTCGTGCGATGCGACGACTCCGTGTCCTTCGTATCAGAAGGAAGACAGGGCATGATCCGCAGGTCGAGAGGATATGCGCCCAAACCGATTCTGCTGAATAAGAGATTGCCTGACGTACTCGCGCTCGGTTCGCATATGAAAAACACCATATGCTGCACGAAAGGCTCTTACGCCTTCCTGAGCCCTCATATCGGAGACATGGAAACACCCCAGGCCCGGGACTTTTTCCATGAAAATATTTCGCTTATGCAAAGAATAGCGCAATGCCGCCCCGAACTGTTCGCATGCGACAGTCATCCGGAATATTACTCATCGAAGGCAGCTTCCGATCTGAGCGGCGGCAATGCCGTCCGTGTCCAGCATCATCACGCGCACGTGGTAAGCTGCATGGCTGAAAACCGGATTTCCGGCCAGGTTATCGGTCTGGCAATGGACGGCACAGGATACGGCCCCGACGGCAAGGCATGGGGAAGCGAATTTCTCATCGCTGATGAAGCGGAATTCATCAGGGCCGGCCATTTCGGTTATTTTCCCCTGCCCGGGGGGGAAAAGGCGATACGCGAGCCCTGGAGAACGGCGGTGAGCCTCCTGAAGAGAGCGTTCGGAAACGGCTGGCAGGAGTACGCGGCCGGGCTTCGACTCGGCCCGGAAGGGACTGATTACGATCTGATGGACAGGATCATCGAGCTGAAAATCAACACTCCCCAAGCATGCGGGCTCGGCAGAATCTTTGACGGCGTGGCCTCCATTCTCGGACTTCGTCGGAGGGTAAGCTTCGAGGGACAGGCGGCCATGGAACTCGAGGCTATGGGGCGAAACGGGGCGGTCCGCAGCTACCCCTTCGAGGTCGGATGTGAAAAAGACGTGCTGGTTATAGATTTTTCCCCCGCCATCAGAGAAATCACCATGGATGCCTTGCGCAACGTGAGCCGGCACGAAATAGCCGCATCCTTTCATTTCACTCTTTCGATTGCAATCTTCGCCATCGCAAACCGCATCAGGAAGAAGACCGGCCTGAATCGGGCGGTTCTGAGCGGCGGATGCTTTCAGAACAGGACTCTACTCGAAAGCTGCATACGGGTGATGAAGGAAAACGGTTTCGAGGTGTTCCGGCACCGGATCGTGCCGGCAAATGACGGCGGCATCTCGCTGGGGCAGGCGGTCTCCGCTGCGGCGCGCACAGCAGTCTGCTGAGAAAGCGTTCGTCCGTCCGCCGCGGCAGATTGTGTTTCCGGGGAGTAAAAAGCTATTTAGCCTGAAGCCTGCCTTTATTTTTTAAAGATGTCAGGATGTGAAAAAAGGATAAAAATGAACACAGAACGGATTCTACTGGAACATGGAAGCGGCGGTTTGATGTCGAATGAATTGATAAGCAGGATATTCCTTCCTGCTTTCAGAAATGACCTCCTTGAACGCCTGGAAGACGGGGCGGTTTTCCCTGTGGGCGGCGCCAGAGTCTGCTTTACGACCGACTCGTTTGTTGTTAATCCGATTTTTTTCCCCGGGGGGGACATAGGTTCTCTTGCGATAAACGGGACTGTGAATGATCTGGCCATGTGCGGAGGAAAGCCCCTTTATCTAAGCGCCGGTTTCATTCTGGAAGAAGGTTTCGAGATGGATTTTCTGGAAAGGATTGTCGAGTCGATGTCCCGGGCCGCCGCACGCGCCGGAGTGAAAGTCGTTACAGGAGACACAAAAGTCGTCCCTCGCGGCGCCGCGGACCGCATTTTTATAAACACCTCCGGCGTAGGTAGTATCGATTATCCTAACATGATTTCTCCGGAAAGCATCCGCCCGGGAGATGTCGTAATACTGAACGGGACCATAGGCGACCACGGCGCCGCAATAATGAATCAGAGGGAAGGGCTCTCTTTCGGTTCCGATATTTATTCCGATTCGGCGCCTCTGAACGGACTGGTCGAGGATATCCTGGCCGCAACGCCGAATATCCACTGCATGCGTGATGCAACACGGGGAGGACTTGGCGCTATCCTCGCGGAGATCGCGAAAAAGACCGGGTATCTGATACGCGTTTCAGAAATCGATATCCCCGTCCGCAGTGATGTAAGGGGAATCTGCGAAATACTGGGCATCGAGCCCCTCTATCTTGCAAACGAGGGGAAAATGGTTGTATTCTGCCCTGAGGAGGATGCAAAGAAGGTCCTCACCGTAATGAAAAAAAACCCGCTCGGCAGGGATGCGGCCGCGATAGGCAGGGTCCTGCAAAGGAAGACCGGACGGGTGGAAATGACAACCGTCATCGGCGGCGAAAGGATTATCGACCTCCCAACTGGCGAATTGGTTCCAAGAATATGCTAATATTTTTACATTGACACGGGGTGTTATTTTTTTATACTCATAATACCTTTTTGAGGATAGGATAACATCATGTCGGGCATAGTCAGGTTCGGCGTCTCGCTGGATTTGGATCTGCTGCGCAGATTCGACGATCATATAAAGAAAAAACGATACACGAACCGCTCGGAAGCCGTCCGCGATCTGATCCGGGATGACCTGGTCAAAAGGGAATGGGCGGAAAACAGGGAAGTCACCGGGGCCATAACCCTCGTATACGATCACCACACCAGAGAACTGGTGAACCGGATACTTGATCTCCAGCATGATTTTCACGATTACATTATTTCAACTCAGCACATCCATCTCAGCCATGACCATTGTCTCGAGATTATAGTGGCCCGGGGGAAGTCATCAGAAGTGGAAAAACTCTTCCGAAAACTGAAGTCCACGAAAGGAATCAAACACGCCGGTTTTTCAATGGCTACGCTGGGAGAAAATCTGTCTTGATTTTTTTTATGTTTTGGTAGCACGTATTTTATTTATGTGATATTAAACAGGCGGCTTTTTTGCGCAGCCAGGACATGAGATGCACATACCTGACGGTTTTTTATCGGTACAAACATGGACTCCCGCCTGGGTGATCTCCGCCTCGGGAATCGGATTCTGCCTGAAAAAGGCGTCTTCCGATTTGAAGGAAAGAGCGATTCCCTTGATGGGCGTCATGTCGGCCTTTATCTTTGTCGCTCAGATGATAAACTTTCCGATAATGGGAGGGACATCCGGCCATCTTTTCGGCGGCGTTATGGCATCCGTCCTGTTGGGGCCGTATGCGGGGGCTACAGTCCTTGCGTCCGTTCTGATATTTCAATGCCTGGTATTCCAGGACGGCGGATTGCTGGCCCTCGGGGCCAATATATTGAATATGGCACTGGCCGGAACCTTAGGCGGCTATGCGATTTACAGGCTTTTCATGTCGGTGCTGGGCTCGGAGAAGGGCTTTCTTGCGGCCTGTGCGATCGCCTCATGGTGCTCCGTGATCATTGCCGCGTTTTTCTGTGCCCTCGAGCTTGCCATCTCAGGCACTTCTCCTGTCGGTATCGTCATCCCTGCAATGGTCGGAGTGCACATGATCATAGGAATCGGCGAGGCTGTGATCACAGTTGCCGTCGCAGGTTTCATTCTCAAGACAAGGCCGGACCTGATTTATAAAAACCGGATTGGGATAAAATGAAAAGAAGAGAAATTCTGTTGGCCCTCGGCATTGTATTGTGTCTTGCGGTCTTTATTGCACCTTTTTCTTCTTCCAGTCCCGATGGTCTGGAGTGGGTGGCAAAAAAACTCTCCTTTGCGAAAAAGGGAGAAGTTGTCCCAACTCTACATTCGCCCCTGCCGGATTACCGTATTCCGGGATCAGAAAATGAACTGCTGGGTAACATTGCTGCCGGTTTTATCGGCGTATTGACTATGTTCGGCATCGGCTGCGCAATAGCGGCCCTTCTTGCAAGACAAAGGAAATGAAACACTCGTTCATAGATGGATACAGCCACATTGAAAGCCCTCTGAAAAGGCTTGATCCCAGAATAAAGATCGCCGCTTTTTCAGCGCTCATCGTTTCCATTATCCTGGCCGGGCCTGGTGCATTACTGAGTTACGGGCTATTTGCTCTCGTTATTTTTATTCTCGTTCTCGTTTCGAGAATACCACCGCTTTTCTTTATAAAGCGTGCAGCATTGATCCTTCCGTTCGTTCTTTTAACCGCGATTTTTATTCCCTTCCTTAAGGCGGGAGAGCCCTGCTTGGTCCTTGCTTATGGTCCGTTCCAGGCCACCGCTACCCGGGAAGGGTTCGTCATGTTCCGGAGCATTCTGCTTAAAGGGTTCCTGTCCATAGTATGCCTGACCCTGCTTACAGCCGCCACCCCCTTTGCGGATCTCTTGAAGGCTCTTGAAAAATTAAAATTCCCTTCTCTAATGATCATGCTTTTATCATTCATGTACCGGTATATTTTCATCATCCACGATGAAATCCTTAAAATGAAACAGGCACGCGAGGCGCGGATGATAAGCGGTAGTACGTGGCGGTTTCGTCTTAAGGCCGTTGCGAATATGACGGGCGTGCTGTTTATCAGATCCTTTGAAAGGGCGGAATCGGTGCACCTGGCCATGTGTTCACGCGGCTTTAATGGCCAAATCCGCACATTGTATAATTTTCAAATCAGATTTCAGGATATGCTCTTCATCTTGATTTTGGCGGCAGCGCTTATCGGCATCAATCTCTTCGGTTTTTAGCAGAGTTTTCAAAAGCTCTGTATAGTTGTCATGGTTCGGCTCACCACGACACCTGTTCTGAGTTTGTTGAAGGAACGCCTTGGATCGAAATATGGGATTTTTTATCCAGATGTCTAATCATCAGGAAAGAATAATAGAAATCAATAACCTGCGGTATTCGTATCCGGACGGCACAAGTGCGCTGTCCGGCATAACTCTCGATGTTTTCGAAGGAATTTCACTGGGGATCATAGGATCAAACGGAGCAGGCAAGTCCACCCTGTTACTCCATCTCATCGGAATATTGAAAGGAGACGGGTTCATAAAAATTCTCGGTTTGGACATGACCGATAAAAACCTTTCAATTATCAGAAGCAAAGTGGGTCTTGTTTTCCAGGATCCCGAAAATCAGCTCTTCATGCCGACTATATTCGATGACGTCAGTTTCGGGCCGATTAATATGGGGTTGAATAAATCCGATGTCGAGGCGTCCGTCAACAGAGCATTGAAGCAGGTTGACCTCCTCTCGTTCACGCACAGATCACCCCACCACTTGAGTATAGGTGAAAAAAAGAGGGCCGCCATTGCGACAGTGCTTTCCATGGATCCCCGAATACTGATCCTGGATGAACCGAGCAGCAATCTGGATCCAAAGCACAGAAGAGATCTTATCGGCTTGCTGAATAATCTGACGCAGACGAAAATTATCGCCACCCACGATCTGAACCTTGTCAGAGAGACCTGTTCCGCCGTCGCCCTGATGTACAGGGGAAAAATTGCCGCTCAGGGGAGCGCCCAAGCTATTCTTGATAATCGTGAACTCCTCGAACAATATGATATGTCGGCTTGAGGAGGCCGCTTGCAGGTAGGTTCACTTCGGCAGATTTTCCAGCGCCTTTACCAGTTCTTCGAGCTTTGGTCTTTTATTGATGTCGTGGACATCGATATAGCGGATAATGCCCTTCTTATCGATTACAAATAGCGCCCTTTCCGAAGTCCCGTCTGAGCGGAGCACGCCGTAGCGGTCGGCTGTGCGGCCGTGCGGCCAGAAATCGGAAAGAACGGGAAACCATAGAGTCCCCATCTGATTCGTCCAGGCGAACAGTGTTGGAATATTATCCACGGATATTCCCAGGAGAACGGTATCGTGCTCGTCAAAAATATCCTTGACTAAATTATATCCCGGCCACTGGTCCGAGCAAACCGGAGTCCATGCCGCGGGTACAAAGGAAAGGACGACGTTTTTTTTGCCCAGAAACCGGGAAAGTGAAACCGTCCCGCCGGCGACCGCCGGAAGAGTAAAATCGGGCGCCCGGTCTCCTGTTTTGACTTTCAAGACACTGTCCACAGCTTTGAGGACGCCCGGGTTGTAAATGTTTCCCTTAAAAGCTTCGGAGGCGGCAAGGGCGGCCGCGCCCTCCAGGCTGAGGGCCGCAAGCACCAGCACCATGCAATAAGCGACTCTTCCCATCACAGGGTTATCCTCCTATTTCAAATCCGATAATTGTTTTATCCTGTCAAGAAACGCTCCGGGATCTCCAAATCCGCCCACGTTCGAATAGAAAATCCTGGAAGATCCGTCGGGACGATTTCTGACGCCGATAAAGTAGGGTGTCCTGACTTCCCCGACTTGCTGGTGAATGACAAAATCCGGGTCGGGAAAGATGGGAAAAGGAATTCCGTATTTTTTCCTGAAGATGGCTGTTTCAAAAGAAGAGTTGCCGGCCCCGATCCCGATGATTTTGATTTTTCCTCTCAGTCCCGGATCTTTTTCTATCATTTCATGAAGTTTGTTGACATTAGGGGCCTCTTTCTGGCAGTAAGGGCAATAAATACTCAAAATTTCGATCAGGACAACCGGTATCTTCAAATCGGAAATATAGAAGAATCCTGTACGCGGGGCACCCAGGTAAATTCTGTCGGATCTGTCTGATGGTGCTGGAAGGACAATCTCAGGCGGTTTCTCCCCCGGCTCGGGAGGCCTCACAGCAGTGTATGCAATCAGTCCCGGAAGCAATGCCGCCAGAAATACGAGCCACATAATTCTCTTCATGCTTGCCTCCGTTTTTATTTTTTTCAAATACAGTGTAGGAAAACCAATGGAATTGCGTCAAGATTAAAATTACATGCATGACCGGATATACGCAATTTTCACTTTCTTATAACGCATAAAGTGATATAACCAACTGAAATCGAGATTTTTCATCGAAATTTTCAGGAAAGCCTCTGGAAAAAAATGAGAAAAATTCCCGTACTATCCATTGTCGGCCGGTCCAACAGCGGGAAAACGACTCTGATCGAGAGATTGATCCCGGAATTCCGGAAGCGCGGTTATAAGGTCGCCACTATCAAGCACAATACCCACGGCTTTGATATAGATCATGAGGGAAAGGACAGCTGGCGTCATAAAAAAGCAGGGGCCCGCACAGCAGTCATTGCGTCTCCGGACAAGATTGCCGTAATTGAAGATACCGAGAGAGATTACGAAATTGCGGAGATCAGGGACAGGTATATCCGCGATGTAGATATTGTTCTGGTCGAAGGTTTCAAGGGAAATCCGTACCCGAAGATTGAAATATTCCGCCCGGAGCTCAATCAGGCACCGCTCTGTACAAAAGTAGACAACCTTATCGCTGTCGTGGGGGATAGGCGGGATATTTCCGAAGTGCCGCAGTTCAGCATCAAGGATGCGGCAGGTCTGGCGGATCTAATCGAAGCGAGGCTGTTAAAAGTCGGAAAACAGAAACGCCCTCTTTCGGTAAGGGATGGCAAATAACAGCCTCCCTCAACGCTCGACGACAATCATCCTCATTTTACCCATTAATTTCGGATCGCGGATAAACCGGTCCGTGAAACGGACATGAATGGAAGGAAGTTTTGCGCCCAGCCGCCGGATTTCCTCCTCGAGCACCCGGCGTACCCTCTGCGCGGATATTTCCTTTGACGATCCCCTCTGCAGCATGAGGCAGATATGGAGTTCGTTTTTCTTGAAGGTAATTTGATATTCCCTGATATTCCCGATTGACACGATCGGAGCATGGAAATGGATGGGAACGACCGCAATGGGTTGTCCCTTCTCGCCTTCGAGATATATGATATCATCGCTCCTGCCCTTGATTTCCGAGATTAGGCGGAACGGCCTTCCGCAGGCGCAGCGCTCGGGAGATACGGTGATCATATCGGAAATCTGATAGCGGATCAGGGGCTGTGTATACTGGTAGAGATTTGTGATCAGTATTTTATGTCCCGGCATCCCATCCGCAACAGGCCGGTTCTTCTCATCAACTACTTCCACGATACAGAGGTCCTCAAACAGGTGAATACCCCGGTGATGGGCGCATTCCACACCGAGCACGCCCTCTGTGGCGCTGTACGAATTGAAAAGGATATTTCCCCATGCCCGCCGTATGTTCCGCACGACATCTTCCATGAGCGTCTCGGCGCCTGTTACAATGACTTTCGGACTTATATGCAAATGTCCTTCGAGCTGCTCTCCGGCAAGGAGCCCGGCAATGGACGGGTAAGTATGGATGTAGTCCGGCTGGTACGCGTTCAACTCTTCCACCAGCTCCTCAATCGGAGAAGTGGCCTTGAGCATCTGCGTTTTTCCGCCGTCTATATCCGCCATGGCGCTTGCCGCACGGCGATAGCTAAGATGCAGAGGACTGTCCGAGCCGATCGAGGTGCTCCTTACCGGTGAAGGGGACGTGAAACCCATAAACGAAGATGCGCGCTCCACGGCAGCCAGGATCACGGCCCATGCACCGCGACTATACACAAAGACGCCCTTCGGTCCCATACTTCCGGCCGTGGTAAGAATCCGGTATTCGTCAAGATAATAAGCATCGTCCTCCACTCTTTCGATATGCCGGTGGATGTCGGAAATCTTGAGACGCGGATCAGTGACCAGCCGGTCGAAATGTTCCATCATCGTCCTTTTATCCAGCACAGGTAAGTCTTCAAGGCGAACCGGCCCATCACTCCGGAGATGGCGGTACAGCTCTTTGTAAAACAAGGAGTGCCGGGCGGCGTGACCGACAAGGGATTTCAGCTGCCGGGCCTGAAAGTGAAGGAGTTCCTCCCGGGTCCACTTTTCCCTGGCTTTGAGTTCCATTGAGACCGCCCCGGCCCTTTGTACATCCTGCCTGCGCTTCAGGACATCGCCGGACATAATCATGATTTTTCTATTCTTTCAGGCCGCAGAATGCGGCAAGCTCATCGTACCGTTTCGGAAATTCCGGTTTCATTCGGAGTCCGAAATACGGTGTGGGTATTCTCGAGACGCCTCTCTTATGGGTAATTTCCACTCCTTCCAGAACGGATGCCGCTTTTGCTCCCGGAATAGAGAACACCAGTTCATCATCGGTTGTCATCGCAAACAACCTTTCTCCCTGGGCAGGAATAATGACATTGCATTTCCCGCTGAGATAGGGATAAATGAATTCCTGAGCACAGGCGCATCGCCCCGAGAATCGGGATTCTATCGCCCCGCCTTCATGGTACAGGGCACCCTGAACCATTCTGACGATCTGAGCCGGGCTGCCATAAACCAGAATCAAGTCGGGATCGAAATCCACCCTGCTGAGCGGACCGACCCAGATACTCCCGATGGAACCCGTCGGGGCCTTCGGCTGCATAGATTGAGTTCTGGAACCGGCTTCTATGCTGACTGTGAAATCAGGATAGATGATCTCTCCGCGGGTGACGAAATCCGGCTCCTCGCAAAACCCGAAAATGGGAATGGAAAGCGGGCAGGCCATGTCCTCATGGCCAAACCCCAGGTTCCATCCGTAACGCCGCGCCATATTCACTCCCTGGCAAATATTGATGCGGTGGCCGAAAAGGTTCACGGGGCGCCGGTATGAATCAGGTATCTCCACTTCTTTTGATATCTTAACTGCTACCGGAAAAGTCAGGGGTCGGATATACTGCTCGATTTTCGAATTCAGTTGCTCGTTCGTCATCTTTTCTCCTCCTGGAAATTATTATAAAAAAGAAATTTAGAACATTAAAGATAGATTGTCCAAGGAAAACAGAATCTGATAACGAAATCCTCTTCAGCACGACGTTGAGAAACTCCTGTCCAGATGAATATGGTTTACCAGGTGGTGGATTTTGAATTTTCAATTTATCTTGAACTTGGTTCGATATTTGAATAAACTACACAAATTTCCAGCCATGGAGGCATTGTATGGAAAAGACCGCTCTACCCGATCACGTTTACGATACCGTCATAATCGGAGCCGGACCCGCAGGACTGACGGCCGGCCTTTATGCTTCCCGCGCCCATATGAAAACTATTCTAATCGAGGGGACGGCTTCTCTGAGCCAGATCGTATATACTGACCACGTGGAAAACTATCCGGGATTTCCGGAAGGAATAAGTGGTTTCGATCTGAACGAGAGGTTCAAAAAGCAGGCATTGCGATTCGGCCTTAAGATAGTCACGGGGGATGTATCCCGTGTTATCCCCAGAACGTGGGGAAGAATCCAGGGATGGGAAATCCGTACTGGTGATTCCTCTCACGAATCTCTCTCCTGCATTATTGCCGCGGGTACTACGTGGAAGAAGCTCGAGATACCCGGTGAGGACCGGTATCTCGGTAAAGGCATTTCATATTGCGCCACATGCGATGCGCCTTTTTACAAAGACAAGGATATCGTTGTGATCGGAGGGGGCGATGCGGCTATAGGAGAGGCTATTTATTTGACGAAATTCGCCCGGAAAATCACGGTAGTGCATCGGAGGGACCGCCTGAGGGCTTCGGGAATCCTGCAGAAAAGGGCCTTTGAAAGCGGCAGAATCGAGTTCATCTGGAACTCCAAGGTGGAAGAAATTTTGGGGGACGACTCTGTTTCGGCCATCCGGATCAGAGATATTAAAAACTCCGAGGAACCGAAAATAATTCCGACTGATGGAGTATTCATCTTTATAGGTATGCAACCAAGCACCCAATTTGTACGGGGTCTCGTCGACCTGGACGAAAATGGCTATATTCTTGTTGACTCGCATATGAATTCCTCGGCAAAAGGAATTTTTGCCTGCGGCGACTGCATACACAAGGTTCTGCGTCAGGTAGTAACAGCTTGCAGTGACGGCGCGACGGCTGCCTATTGCGCCCATCTTTATTTAGAAGAACTGAAAGGGGTCGCCTACTGATGGGTTCTTTCCTTTGCTTCTGGCAGCATATACCCGAGCACATCAGTCCCGTACTTGTCCAAATCGGCGCCTTCCAGATCAGATATTACAGCCTGATGTACATTGTCGCTTTTATCCTGACCTATATTCTCGTATCTTACAGGATCAAGACAGAGCACCATCCCTACACAAAAGAAACCGTCCAGAATTTCCTGTTCTGGGCTATTATCGGTCTGATCATCGGCGCCAGACTGGGATATGTATTTTTTTACAATCTTTCCTATTATATAAGACATCCCCTGGAGATCATCTCGCCTTTCGATTACACGAATGGATTTCGCTTCGTGGGAATCAGCGGAATGTCATATCACGGCGGTGCCATCGGCGTCCTCGCGGCTTCCATCTTTTATTGCCGGAATCACAATATCAATTTCTGGTATTTCGCCGACCTCGTCTGCCCGGTCATTCCCCTCGGCTATACTTTCGGCCGGATCGGCAATTTCATGAACGGAGAGTTGTACGGCAGAGCGACAACCGTCCCCTGGGGCATGTATTTTCCGCTGGATCCCACGCACGCGCTGCGGCATCCCTCCCAGCTCTACGAAGCTTTTTTCGAGGGAATCGTCCTTTTTGTCCTCCTCTGGTTGCTGAGAAAAAGAAAAATCTTCGAAGGAGCCTTTCTGGGCCTGTACATTATAGGATACGGCCTGGTTCGCTTTTTTATCGAGTTTGTCCGGGAGCCTGACACGCAGCTCGGTTTTGTGCTGGGGTTTCTGAGCATGGGCCAGGTCCTTTGCCTGGCCATGATCCTCTGCGGCATTATTCTTCTGGTCTACAGAAAACACAAACTCTCCTCCGGGCCATTTACCGGACCTGCTCGGAAGACCGCACAAAAAAACGCGAAGAGAGCATAACCGCTTAAGGAAGCGACGCCCTTGAACCCGGGTTGCGCACGGCTATCCACGCATGCTTTCCCTTCCACGGCCCTGCCGGACTGGTGAGAAATCCCTGGATCGAATTGCCTCTTACCCTGCCCTCGAAATGCACGGGGATGACTTCTCTTTCCCATTTCCGCTCTATATTAAATGAGAGACTGTCTCCGGCCAGATCAGCTTTCTTCATCGGCATGACAACCTTACCCTGACTCAGAGTCCCCTTTATTTTCTGGAATTCCTGATCGAACCGGATAATACAGGATACCGAAGCCGTCGGTATCCGCACTTCGGCTTTCCAGATTCCCGAAATATCGGCGGGAACTATCCAGAAATAGATGGTATGCATTCCGACTCGGGATACCCGGTCCGCACTCCACGGCTCCATGTGATAATTATGCGATATGATTCTTGTGCCGGGTTTCAATTCGCCCAGCAATTTGGGACGCAATCGGATATTAACGTCAGGAAGAAGATACAGCATGACAACAGAGGCCTCCCGGATATCGGTATCGAAAAGATTCTGCTCATAGAATCTGACCCTGTCCTGAACTCTTGCCCGAGCAGCATTTTCCCTGCTCTCCTTGATTCTCTGCGGATCTATATCAACGCCGACGCCGGAAGCCCCGGTGATTCGCGCCGCCGCGATGAGTATCCGGCCGTCCCCGCAGCCGAGATCATAAACGATGTCATCCCGGCGTACATCCGCCATTCTGATCATCTCGGCAACTACATCCTCGCTGGTCGGCACAAACGGAACATCCAACCTTGGAGTTTCAGGCAATTCGCTTGTAAACCCGCTCATCCCCTCAGCCGCCGGAACGGTTTGAAAATGGATATGCGCGGATATCCCCGCAGCCAGAAAGAAAAACACCAGAAAAAATGTGATCGCCTGAAATCTTTTCATGATTCCCTCCTTTTCAGATTTCTCCCGCTCATCCGGGCCAACCGTTCTCCTGTCTTGGAGTTTTCAGGGCTCTGGACTCCAGACTGTTTTTTGCACCTCTTTTCCTCCGACTCTTTCGCGGGGCTTTTTTATAAGAAAAAGAGGGACTCCCGCCAGGAGGACGCCCACGCCGGCCAGCGCACCGCGCCCCGTATAGATCAGACTCGCCTGCAGCATATAGAGACAGATCACGCAGAAGAGAATCGGCGTGAATGGATAAAGCGGAATACGGAAAGGCCGGGCGGCATGAGGCTCTTTCCGGCGCAGCACAAACACTGAAACACCGACAAGAAGAAAGAAAAACCAGAAAACCGGCGCGGTGAATTCCACCATCATTTCGAATCCGCTGCGCGTTAATGTGCCCAGAAAGACAAGGATCAGAGCTATCGTACCCTGCAGCAGAAGGGCATTGACCGGCGTGCTTCCTCGAACCCTCCATTTTCCGAGAAATCCAAACATTCTGAAATCCAGCCCCAGGGCGTAATTAGTCCTGGCCCCCGTGATGATGATTCCGTTCATGGTACTAAGGGTCGCGACAACAATCAGAAGGCTTATGTAAAACGCCCCGTCTGATCCGAGGATCTCCCTCATCAGGTCCGCCGCAACCACGTCAGAGCTCGACATGGCAGCAAGACCAAGTCCCTGCAGAAGCGCAAAATTGAACAGCAAATAAATGGCCGTTATTACGCCGATACTGCAAATAAGCACCCGAATCATGTTGCGGTTCGAATCGTGTATTTCCGATGAAAGGTAGGCGGCTTCGTTCCAGCCTCCATAGGTGAGCAGAACAAATATCATCGCCTTTCCCAGAGCGGCTCCATCGGGAAACGGCCTGTTATGCAGGGCAATGGCCCGGGGAAAATCCGCAAGACACAAAAAAATGACGGAAAGGAGGCCGGCGACAATCGCTGTTGTCAGCACGTGCTGCAACCGTTTCCCATGGCGGATGCCGGCTATATTGAACCCGGTCAGAGTAAGGATCGTAAGAGCCGCGTAAAGGGAGCTTGAATTGTGTCCTCCTACTCTATGGACGGCGGTTGCATAATCGCCTATCAGGAATGCCAGCATGGCAATGGACCCGGTCTGTATGACCGTCATCCGAGCCCATGCAAACAAGAATGCAGGGGCTTTTCCGAAAGCGCGGTCCAGGTAGTGATAGTCCCCTCCCTTATGAGGATAGGCGGACGTCAACTCCGCGTAGCAAAGCGCGCCTATTAATGAAACGGCTCCGCCGATGAGCCAGACCAGAAGCACACAGACTTCGTTTCCCGAATTGGCTGCCACGAGAGATGGCGTCCGGAATATGCCCGCGCCGATGACAATGCCGACGATGATGGCAACAGCATCGATCGCCGAAAGCGGCTTCTCCTGAACGGATAGAGAGTCCATGGGTCCTTGAGGATCATTTATGCAACCTTGTTTGAACTTAACGGAGTTTGCTCAATCAGGCCATAACGGCATTCCTGATTTTTTCCGGCGAAATACCTTAAAAACAAATCAGCGTTAAGATGGAATCCGAAACCACTTCATATGAAGTGAAATTTCTTGAGCGGGATGGCAAAAATAATTAAAATATTTCCAAAAGGAAAAGGGAAACGCGATGAACAAGCCCGCAGAGAAATCCGATCCTTACCGCACAATAGCTCGTTATTTCCCGTGGATGAATGCAGTCCTGAACTGGTTCCTTCGGCAGATGCAGACAGACCTGCTGTATGTCCTCAGAGAAAAGGACCTCTCACGGGTTTTGGACCTGGGCTGCGGAACAGGCGAACTTGCTCGTTTCCTGGCGAACGCCGGATGCAATTCCGTATGTCTTGACCTGTCCGCCGCGATGCTCGCGCAGGCGTCCGCAAAAGCTGGCATGCGGCCCGGATACTCTCTCGTGAGGGCGGACGGCGGGCATCTTCCTTTCAAGCCGTCGTTCGATGCGGCTGTCATGCGGTTTGTTTTTCATGAAATGGATCCCACCCTGCGGGAAGCGGTCTGGGAGGAAATCCACAGAATACTTCTGCCGGCAGGGCTCCTGATCTTTATTGATTTCTCTCTTCCGGAAAATGCCGGCATTTACGGCAGGGCGGGACGACTCCTGATCAGGAATATTGAATATCAGATGAACCGGATTCACCCACCCCACTACAACAATTACATGCATCTCATGCAGAACGGAGGTATCGTGTCCTGGGTCCGGGAACACAGCGGAAATATCTTCAGGCAATACAGTTATGCGGGCGGCAACCTTGCTATGATCGCAGTCCACAAGAAGTGAATTTCTTCAAGAGCAGGAAAAACAATGATTCCTTCCGGGATCTCTTTCCGGATAGACAGCCTCACCTGAGTCCGATGCCTAATCCATTGAACAACTTGCGAAGCAGAACCTTTTCAGCAACCTGCCGATAAGACAAATTTATTTTTAATTTTTCAGGAAATAAGGTATAAACTTTTCATCCGCTGGACAATTCTATAGGAGGGAACCGGTAATGCAGGTCTTGATCATGTACTATTCACGAACGGGAAACACGCGAAAACTGGCGGAAGCTATCGCACGGGGAGTTCGCGAGGTGGAAGGAGTACGGTGCATTGTCAAGCAGGCATCGGACATCATGAAAGATGATCTGGTCCAATCGGATGGAATCATCGCCGGATCCCCGGTCTATTTCGGTACAATGGCCGCTGGTTTAAAAGACGTTTTCGAAAAATTCGTCGGGCTCCGGAAGAAAATGGAAAATAAGGTCGGAGCGGCCTTTGCGACCTCCGCAGATCCTTCCGGCGGAAAGGAAACCACCATGATGTCGATCATCGAGGCCCTGCTGATATACGGAATGATTGTTGTCGGCGACCCGCTGGATGCGAGCGGCCACTACGGGATATCATGCACCGGGGCACCCGATCAACAGACGGCTGAAGACGCTGCCAAGCTCGGCAGGAGAGTCGCGATTCTTGTGAAAAAATTGAAGGGGTAAAGCCGGCAGTGAGGAAATTCATTCAAGTATTCACCACTACAGAAAGAAAAGAAGACGCCGAACGTATCGCACAGACCCTCATCGAAAAGAACCTGGCCGGATGCATTCAGATCACAGGACCAATAACTAGTATTTACCGCTGGAAGAATAAGGTCGAACGGGCGGAGGAATGGCTCTGCATAATAAAAAGCAGACAAGATATCTTCGCCGACCTTGAACATGCCATTCGCGAAGTGCATCCCTATGAAGTCCCGGAAATCGTCGCCATTCCGATAACGGAGGGGAACACGGACTATCTCTCATGGCTGGATGAACAACTGCACGGATAGCGGGTACGGGTATGATATTCATCAGCTCACTGGAACTCTCGAATTTCAAGAGTTTCAGGAAACTTAAAATAGATCATTTGGGCGCGCTCAATGTCCTGATCGGAACCAATGCATCCGGAAAATCGAACTTCATTCAAGTCTTCAGGTTTTTGAGGGATGTCGCCGATCATGGACTCGGCAACGCCGTCTCCATGCAGGGAGGGCCGGAGTACATCAGAAATGCGAACCTGCCCTCTTCGGAGCCGCTTTCCATAAGTATCAGTTACAACCCCGATCTTTCCCTGCTTCCACCCGATAAAGACAGGACCATGGTGATCCGGGTTCCTTCGGTTACGTATGAGTTCATGATCCGCTTTCGTAAAGGAAAGCGCTTCGCAGTAACCAGGGACCGACTTTCAAGTAGACTCGAATTTTACAGTATTGCCGGAAAGGATAAGGGAACCAGGATAGGAGACGGGATCAGCATTCTGGAGCACAGGGGAGAAAAAATCGATTACCGCTTGAGTGTGCCCGAGGGCATCCCTCTTCAGAACGGAGATATCTTCCCCGCTCTTTTGAAAAGTGAGCGCATAGGGACAGACACACTGCTTCTGGAAAAATCCTTGTTCGGGTTCGCGCACCGCCTCGATCGCTTTTCTGACAGGATCGCTTTTTACAATTTTGACCCGAAACTCCCGAAGGGTTCGGCCGCGATCGCGGGGAAGGCGGAACTTGAGGAAGACGGGCGTAATCTGGCGATATGTCTGGAAAAATTAATGGGCGACAGGGATAGGAAAAGAAAGTTCTCTAATCTTGTAAAAGATATTCTCCCCTTTATAAAGGACATCGAGGTGGAAAAGGTTACGGACCAGACTCTTCTGGTCAAACTCAGGGAGATCTATTCCGGAGGCGCCCGTATTCCTGCTCCCTTTATTTCCGACGGGACTTTTAACATCATTGCGTTGGTGATCGTCCTTTATTTCGAAGATAAGGACTTTGTTATTATGGAAGAGCCTGAACGAAGCATTCATCCTCTGCTCATCTCAAAGGTGATAGGCATGATGAAAGACGCCTCGGAAAGAAAACAGATTCTTTTGACCACTCATCACCCTGAAATCGTCAAGTACGCGGAACTGGAAAACGTTTTTTTCTCATCCCGTGACAAGGAAGGTTTTTCCACAATCATAAGACCCGCCGAGAAAGAAGAAGTAAAGACGTTTCTCCGGCACGATCTTGGGATGGAGGACCTCTTCAGACAGGATTTGCTGGGCTTGTAAGCGCGATGAAGGATTCCCTTCTATTTATCTGGGTTGAAGGGGGCAGTGATGCCCGCTTTTTTGACTCTATTATCAGGCCGATGTTCGAAAAGTTCTACCACAGGGTGGAAGTACGCACTTATGCAAATCTCAAGCGGGAGAAATTCATAAAAATTTTGGAAAGCCTCCGGGTGATCCGAGCCGATTACATTATTGCAGCCGATATCGATACGGAACCGTGCGTGACCGCCAAAAAACAGTATGTCCGGATGAAGCTGCAGGATATTGAAACGGATAAAGTCCAGGTAGTAATAAAAGAAATCGAAAGCTGGTATCTTGCAGGACTGGATGATTCGAGTCAAAAAGAAATGGGCCTTCCTTTTCTAAAGGCGACAGACGATATCACCAAAGAAAAATTCATTGAGCTCGTACCTGAAAAATTCGATTCGAGAATCGATTTCATGATGGAAATCCTTAAATATTTCTCCCCGGTTGTGGCACGATCAAAAAACCACTCGTTTGATTATTTTATGGCAAAATACCGGCTTCCAGCGGGCTAAGGTGGATTGCGGCTACGGAAGCAATCGGATTGACAAGAAGACTCGGCGGGAGATGAAATGAAAGTCAGCAGTGTGGACGAAATGAGGATGCTGGATCGCGAGGCGATGGAGCAATTCGGATTGACAGAAGACATCCTGATGGAAAATGCAGGCCAGGCTTCCTGTTTCGCCATCCGGGAGGAATTCGGCATTGCCGGCAGGAAATTCGTGATCTTCTGCGGCACGGGCAATAACGGCGGGGACGGGTTTGTCGTCGCCAGGAAAATTCTTTCCACTGGAGGTCTGGTTAAAGTATGTCTGCTGGGGGATCCCGGACAATACAAGGGAGCAGCAAGAAAGAACTTCGAGATCATCTCCCGGATGCCGGTGGAGGTTCAACGAATCACATCGACCGCGGATATCGCCGGCGACGTCGCCCACTCGGATGCCGTAGTGGACGCGATTTTCGGTACAGGACTGGCGCGCCCCGTGGAAGGATTGTACAGATCCGCCATTGAGCTGATCAACAACTGTGGTAAAAGAGTATTCAGTCTCGACATCCCCTCCGGCGTCCACGGAGACACGGGAGAAATTCTGGGTGCGGCGGTAAAAGCAGATTGCACCATAACCTACGGCCTCCCGAAGCGTGGCAATATCCTGTACCCCGGCTATGAACAGTGCGGTAAACTGTATATCTCTCATATCTCATTCCCCCCGGAACACTACGATCGTGATTCCATCAAAGCAGCCGTAAACAGGACCGCATGCCTGCCGCCGAGGAGCAGGGCAGGCCATAAAGGGTATTTCGGCGAGGTGCTTTTTATCGCCGGAGCGGCGAATTATCTGGGGGCCCCTTTTTTCTCCGCTTATGCGTTTCTGAAAGCGGGCGGAGGCTATTCACGCCTGGCCGCGCCGTCTTCCATTTCCTCCTTTATAGCAATGAGGGGGAGCGAACTCGTGATGGTTCCCCAAAAGGAGACTGCTGCAGGCAGCATCTCCATGGAAAACCGGGAGAGCCTGCTTGCGCTCGCCGATAAAATGGACATGGTAGTGGTCGGCCCTGGAATGTCCCTCCATGAAGAAACCCAGAAGCTGATCAAGATACTGGTGGCGGAAATTTCCCGACCGCTCCTGATAGACGGCGACGGCATTACGGCGATTTCATCAGATCCCGGTATTTTGAAAGCGAGGAAGGCGCAGACGGTCATGACACCGCATCTCGGTGAGATGTCCCGGATCGTAAAAATGAACATTCCCGATCTGAACAGAAACAAAATGGATATTCTACAGAGTACCGCCGCCTCGCTGAACACGATCATTGTTCTAAAAGGCGCACATTCTCTTATCGGTTATCCGGACAAAAGAGTCTTCATCAATATGACAGGAAATCCCGGGATGGCCAAAGCAGGCAGCGGGGATGTGTTGAACGGGGTAATAGCCGCCATGTTCGGAATGGGGCTGCCTTTTGCGGAAGCGGTTAGAAAGGGAGTATTCATCCATGGACTGGCCGGAGACCTTGCGGCGAAGGAAAAAGGCGAAGACGGAATATCAGCACAGGATATTCTGGATTATCTTTCCGAAGCCGTGAGATCAGACAGAGAGGGCATTCCCGAGTATCTGATGACAATGTACGAAGGGGGAACGGTAATCTAGCAGTCGGTCCCTGAAAAACCAGTCCGGAGTTTTTTGAAAACAAATGTCAGGTTGTAGAATAAACCTGACACCTAATGCCCAATGTCTTTGTTAGGAAGATTAGAAGGTTTTGGGAAAACATCTCCTATCTTCTCCTCTTGTTTAGCCGCCCTTCGCCCTGCTATAGTTTTCTACCAAGGATAAAATCAGATATTGTGAACAATGCCCTTTTCGGTTCGGAATCGGCGAAAAGATCGAGAAATTTTTTCCCTTCCTGGATGCACGCCTTCGCTCTGTCCAGGGCATATTCGATTCCATTGTGTTTGTTTATTATCGCAACAATCCGCTGTATGTCTTTTTCTCCGGAATCCTTCTTTTTCACAATCTTCTTGATCAGTGTCCGCTCCGCCGGGGAACACTTGACAAGCGTGTTGATCAGAGGCAGTGTTATTTTGCCCTCTCGCAGATCCGTGCCGATCGCCTTTCCGAATTCCTGCTCTGTTCCGGAATAATCAAGGGTGTCGTCCGTCAGTTGAAACGCTGTTCCGAGCCTCATCCCGAATTTCATGAGCGCGCTGATTTTTTTGTCCGATGCTTTCGAGAGAATAGCTCCCAGCGCGCATGCGGCGGAGATCAAAATGGCTGTTTTCTTTTCTATGAGAGAGAAATATTCTTTTTCAGTGATATCCATGTCGCCGCATTTTATAAGCTGAAATACTTCGCCCTCAGCCATGGTATTGGTAATCGTCGACAGAAGATTGATGATTGAGGGGTCTCCGTCGTCGGTCATCATCTTGAACGATTTGGAATAGAGAAAATCTCCAACCAGGACGCTTGCGGAATTTCCCCAGACGCTGTTGGCGGATGCCCTGCCGCGCCTTGTCGAGGCATGGTCAATCACATCGTCATGAAGGAGGCTGGCCGTATGGATAAACTCGAGGACGGCCGAAAGATAATACCGCCTTTCTCCCCTGTAACCGCACAAATCCGAAGATATCAGGAGCAGGAGCGGCCTGAATCGCTTTCCTCCACTGCTGATGAGATGATTCGATATCTCGGGGATAAGAGGGACATCAGAGTGGAAATGCCTCCTCATATGCTCTTCTACATTCTTCAGATCCGCTTCATACCTCGACAGAACGTCCTGAATTTGCATTGGATTACCCGTGCCCGAGATTTGTGTATCACCACGGCCCGCTGTAGCACCACGGCCGCAGGCAATAGAAACAGAGTTTATATACTTAAACACCGCAAGGATGTCAAAACCTTATTGTTCAGTCACTCCTCACCTCTTATGCCGCTCCTGGAAGCGCAACGCAAATCCTGTTATCCATCACTCATTGCCGTCTGGGTTCATCCACAGCCTCGGCGAAAAGATCGTATTCATCAGCCGATCGGATGACGCAGTTAATGATATCGCCCGCGGCGGCATTCGCGGCTTTTACGTAAGTCACACCATCGATTTCCGGAGATTGACCCCTGTGTCTCGCCACAAGGTACCCCGGAAGATCGCTCTTCCCTTCAATGATGACTTCCATTACGGAACCGACCAGGGATCGGTTACAGGCACAGGAGATGGCCGCCTGTTCTTCCATCAGGATGTCCCTTCTTTTTTCTTTTTCCCTTTCAGGGACATGCCCTGACATCTCGGCGGCCGCAGTTCCTTCCTCTCTGGAATAGACGAATACGCCGAGATTCTGAAAACGGGTCTCCTTGATAAACGCGAGAAGCCGGTTAAACCTTGCGGTAGTTTCTCCGGGAAATCCCACCATGATCGAGGTCCTCAAAACAAGCCCCGGAATAAGAGACCTCGCCTGCAGTATCCTGTCTTTTATGAGATTGCTCCCTCCTCTTCGCCTCATAGCGCTCAGTATATCATCGTCGATGTGTTGTACCGGCATATCAATGTACTTGCAGACTTTCTCTTCCCCGGCGATCGCCTCCAAAATCTCCGCGCTCACGCTCGCCGGATGCGCGTAGAGTACCCGTATCCACCGGATCCCGTCTACGGCGGCAATCTCTCTGAGCAGGCGTCCCAGGCTTTGTTCTCCGGCGAGGTCCCGTCCATAAGACGCCGTATCCTGCGCAATCAGGATAACCTCTCTGACGCCTTCGAATGCCAGGCTCTCGGTCTCCCTGATTATATCCTCAAGCTGCCTGCTTCTGAATTCGCCCCGTACAGAGGGTATGATGCAATAGGAGCAGTGATTCGAACAGCCCTCCGCAATTTTCAAGTAAGCACTGTAATGCGTCGAAAGCAGCCGTCGATGTGCGGAGTTCATCAGAAAGGAAGGGTTACTGTCAAAGAACGGCTGCTCTTCCGGCCCGTCTTTCAGAAGACGGTTAACATGTCCGAGAATCCCGCCGACCTCTCCGGTCCCGAGGAAAAGATCGACTTCCGGCAGTTGTTTTCTTAACATTTTTCCGTAACGCTGCGCAAGACAGCCGGTTACAATAAGATACCTGCAGCGGCCCCTTTTTTTCCACTCGGCGAGACGCAGGATTTCTTCGATTGACTCTTTCTTGGCGGGCAGGATGAAGGCACAGGTATTAACCAATATGATATGTGCGGTTTCTTCACGGGAGCTTATTTCAAATCCGCCCCCGCTCAGAGCAGCGGCCATGACCTCGGAATCGACCAGATTCTTGGGACAGCCGAGGTTGACTATATGTATTTTTCTGTTTCCCAACTCCCTACAGTTTCTTGACCAGAACCTTTCTCGGCTTAATTCCGTCAGACGGACCCACAATACCTTCTGCTTCCATTTTCTCGATAATCCGGGCCGCCCTGTTGTAGCCTATCTTCATGTATCTCTGCACCAGCGATATGGACGCCTGTCCCAGGTCCGTCACCAGCTCGACGGCTTCGTCGTATTTCTCATCGTAGTCTTCGCCAGGTTTATCTCCCCCCGCGGCCGGCTGCTCCTGTAATATAGTTTCATCGTATCTGGGCCTGCCCTGCTTCTTGATAAAATCGACCACCCTCTCGATTTCCCTGTCTGAAACATACGCGCCGTGTATCCGGACCAGCCGGGACGAACCCGGCGGTAAAAAAAGCATGTCCCCCATTCCAAGGAGCTGTTCGGCGCCGAGCTGGTCAAGAATTGTCCTTGAATCCACTTTCGATGAAACCTGGAAGGATATCCGGGTCGGAAAGTTTGCTTTAATAATTCCCGTGATGACGTCTACGGACGGCCTTTGCGTCGCAAGTATAAGATGAATGCCTGCCGCTCTCGCCATCTGCGCCAGACGGGTCAGGGATTCTTCCACATTTCTCTGCGCCACCATCATCAGGTCAGCCAATTCATCGATTACGATAATAATATAAGGAAGTTTATCAAAAGGAGCGGGATGTGCCACGCCGCCTTTCGCTGAACCGGAAAAATCTCCCGACAAAAGATCGTTGTCGTCTTCGTCCATTTCCGGATCTGATTCCACCGCTTCGGCGGAAGGCGTCTTTTCTTTAACGCCGCCCCGACCGGCCAGCCTGTTGAATTTTTCAATACTCTTAACGCCGACCTCCCCGATGATCCGGTATCTTCGCTCCATTTCACAGACGGCCCACTTGAGAACCTGGGACGCGTCCTTGGGGTTGATGACAACCGGATGGAGCAGATGAGGTATGCCTTCGTAAGCGGACATTTCCAGTCGCTTCGGATCGATCATGAGAAATTTGACTTCCTCCGGTGTAGCTTTGAAAAGAATGCTGCAGATCATGGCATTGAGTGAAACGCTCTTTCCTGAACCCGTTGTGCCCGCAATCAACAGGTGAGGCATTCTGGCTAGATCCGCGATGACAGGGGAGCCGACAGTATCTTCCCCGAGGGCGATAGGTAATCTGAGCTTGGAATCGCGAAACATCTCACTGTCCAGAACATTTTTGAGGTGGACCGGATCACGCTCATAATTGGGGATTTCGATTCCCACGACCGATTTGCCCGGAATAGGGGCAATCCTGACACTCGGCGCCTTGAGGGCCATTGCAAGGTCATCGGCGAGGTTTGTGATTCTGTTGATTTTAACACCGGGGGCCGGTTCCAACTCATACATGGTGATCAGGGGACCGGGCTTCACTTCCACGACTTTCCCGTCTACGGCAAAATCCGCCAGTTTTTTTTCCAGGAGCTTGGCATTCATGAGAAGGCTTTCTTTTTTGATTCTGGTGTCTTTGCGCCTGGAATCGTCGAGCAAGGATATGGGCGGAAGATTGAACGAGGTCTTTGTCCGGTCAAATTCATCAAACAATGTCACCTGCTCCGCTTTCTTTCTTCGAGGCCTCCTGTCCGGCACGGAAGGAGCGGTTCCTTCGACGATCACCGGCGGAGGGCTTGCCGCTTTCAGCTTTCTTTCACGGAGTTTCTGCCTTTTCATCCTGAAATCCTCAACCCTTTCAGCAATGAATGATTTCACCAGCTGTACGACACGATCCGTCGCATTCAGGACTTTCACTATAAAGGAAGCAAAAGACAGATCGACGGTGATCATGAGCGATATCAGGAAAACAGTTACAAGAAAAATCCCCGTGCCCACGGAATTGAGATAAGCCGTCAGAAAGTTCGCCAGAAATGCCCCGAGAATTCCTCCTGGCGGATAATCCGTCCCAATCAGCCTGAAATTGGAGCATGCGAGATCCAGAAAGCCTGAAGTGGAAAGGATAAGCCCGGCGAATCCGGCGCCGGCAACCAGACCGATCTTGAAATCCTCCCTCATAAACAATTTAAAAGCTACCATGAAAAGGACGAGCGGAAGCCATGCCGCACTGATTCCCAGGATCCGAATGAACGCATCGGCTACATAAGAACCGACAATACCGCCGAAGTTGTTGATATGAATCAGCCCGACGGCCTCGTTGGAAAAAGAGGGGTCCCGGGGACTATAGGAAACGAAGCATAAAAAGAGAAAAACAGCCAGCGCGAAAATCACGATCGCCCCGATTTCCCGCGACCTCTTGAAATTTGATCCCTTTCCTTTCATATGACTCCTGATGATCGGATCCGCTCCGCTCTCCTCTCATAATAATTCCCGGCTATGGCAGTCCTTACCCTTGTGATCAGCTCCTCTATCGTTTCCACCGAATACCCATCTATTTCAATCGGCTCGCCGATAACCATGACGATTTTGCCCGGATGAATCTTGAGCGATTTCTTCGGCATAATTTCGCGACTTCCGACTATGGAGATGGGAACAATCGGGACGCCCGATTTCAAAGCCAGATGGAATACTCCTTTCTTGAAGGGCTGTATCTCACCATCCATGCTCCTTGTCCCTTCCGGAAAGGTCACCACGGATTTTCCATCTCTGATTTTCTGCGCCGCTGCATCGATGCTCTTGAGGGCGCTGGCATGGTGCTTCCTGTCGATTTCGATCGTGCCCAGCCTTCGCAACGCAGTGCCGAAAAAAGGTATACTGAAGAGTTCTTTTTTGGCTATCCAACTGAATTGAGCGGGTATGTGAGCAAAGACGATAAAGATATCGAACCAGCTCTGATGATTCGCCATAAAGATCTGCGGCTTTCCTATCAAGGCGTTTTCTTTCCCAATGACGTCGACTTTCACGTTGGCAATGAATAAAAGAAACCTCGCCCACATGATTCCCAGCCTGTGGACAGTATATTCCCCTCTCGGGAATGCCGGGTACATCACAACAATAAAGATGGATATAAACCCGGTCACAAGGATCCCGATGGCGACAAGAAATGCAGAACGAAGCATAAAAAATACCTGCTTCCCCTTGAAATAACTCCTTGATATTTTGCATTTTGTACTTGATTACCCAGTCGAAGTCAATATGGAATGATAAAATAGGAACGGGTGTTGACACGCCGTGATTATTCTCCTATACTCGCCGTCAAAGCAAGTTCCTGTCACGACGATTCAGTTTTTTCGCCAGCAGCGAAGCTGCATAGATGAGCGTTTTTCAACAACCTGAGAGTATCTTTTCTTTCCAAGGAGCTGTGCCATGCAGAATTTTATATTCGAAAATCCCACCAGGATCATCTTCGGAAAGGGAACGATTGCCCGTATAGGCAATGAAATCAAACGATTCGGCAATAGAGTGCTGTTCGTCCAGGGCCGTGGGAGCATCAGAAAATACGGAATTTATGACCAGGTCATCTCTTCTCTTGAAGAATCCGGTCTGTCCATTGTGGAGTTTCCCGGTGTCAAATCGAATCCGGTCCTCTCCCATGCTCTGAAGGGAATAGAACTTGCCCGCAACGAAAAGATTGATGTCGTGCTGGCCGTGGGAGGAGGAAGTGTGATTGATACCGCGAAAACTATCGCCGTAGGCGTAAAGGCTGATCCAGGCGACGATATATGGGAGTTCTTTACGTTCAAGAAAAAAATACGGGACGCTCTCCCCGTTCTGACTGTGCTTACTGTTTCCGCCAGCGCCTCGGAAATGAATCCGACGGCGGTTATAACCAAAGAGGAAACAGCTCAGAAATTCACGATCAGCTCTCCATTTATTCAGCCCAGAGTGTCAATCCTTGATCCTACCGTGCTTTATTCGTTGACTGCTGATTCCAGCGCTTATAGCGCCGTCGACATTATAACTCATATGCTTGAGGGGTACTTCAATAACAGAGAGCCTGAAAGTCCTCTTCAGGACCGGCTTGTCGAAGGAATTATGAAAACGGTTATGGAAAGCACGGAAATCATCCTGAAGGACCCGCTAAATTATAATGCCAGGGCCAATGTGATGTGGTCGGCGACACTGGCATTCAATGGATTGACGACGGCCGGGATGGGATTTGTCAGCTTTCCCGCCCATATGATCGAACACTCGCTCAGCGCGCTCTATGATATTGCGCACGGCGCCGGGCTCAGCATAACACTGCCCGGCTGGATGAGTTATGCAGCACCCGCGAATCCGGCGAAATTCGCCCGGCTGGCAAGAGAAATTTTTGGTGTGAAAGAAACCCACGACCTGAAAGCGGCAGTGGAAGGGATATATCTCTTGAAGCGCTGGTTTGCATCCATAGGTAGTCCCGTATCCCTGAAAGAAGCTAATATACCCGAAGACGGCATAGAGAAAATAGCGGAAAACGCTTGCGGAACCGCCGTACTGTGGGGGATGAAAGCCTATACAAGGGAAGTTATTTCTGACATCCTGCGCCTGTGCACGGCGTGATCAGGTGTACTAATGAGGGAATTATTTCCAGCTCAGGGGAGGAATTTATGAAAAGATACGGAGATTTTATCACATCCGAGGAAGAACTGGCCTTTCTGGCGATGATTCGCAGGTATGTCGAAAAAGAGGTCATGCCGGTCCGCATGCAACTGGATGAAGATTATGCCGTTTTTGAGAAGGTCTATGAGGGTCTGGTGAAGCTCGGCATTCAGAAGCGCGGTTTTTCTCCCGAGTATGGAGGTCTCGGAATCCGATCGGGACCCACCGTGTGCGCCCTGTCTGAAGAGATATCCAGGGGAGACAGCGGCCTGTCCCTTCATACCCTGATCATTCCCTGGTGCCTGGCAGCGGCCATGGGGGCTCGCAATAAACTCCTGATGGATAAATTCATCCCCATGTTCTGCCAGGACACCCCTCGCTGCGGCTGTATGGCCATCACGGAACCGGCCGGAGGCTGCAATATAGAGGATGCGGGGGAACATGCAGGCACGCTCAGGACCAGGGCCAGGCTGGAGGGCAGTGAATGGGTCATTAACGGCGAAAAGATGTGGCCCAGCGGCGCCAGCATCGCTGATCTTTACTGCGTCGTATGCACGACCGATCCGAACTTGAAAGAAGAAGGGTTGGCGCTCATCTATGTTCCAAAGAATACCCCCGGACTTTCCTTCGGCAAAGCGGAAGAGAAGATGGGCATGAAGGTGACGGACGTGAATACCGCCATCTATTTTGATAACGTAAGGGTCCCCAAAGAATACCGAGCGGGAGGACCTGGCATCGACTGGCAGCTCTTCCGGGCCAACATAGGCTGGGGACGGCTTACGAGCGCGCCCATATCGCTTGGAAACGCCCAGGCCGTTCTGGAAATCGTCATAGAGTTTACCAAGACACGGGTATATGGGGGGAAGCCCGTCCGAAACCATTCCCTCCAGGCGGCCATGATCGCAGATATGGCTATCGGCGTCGAGTCTGCACGCGCTTTTTATCTCTCGGTGGCGGCCATGTTCAATAATCGTAAGAAGTACGGGAACCCCGGCGAGGATTTCCTGCTCGCACGCGCCAGCGCCGCCAAGGTACATGCATGCGATGTCACCGAAAAGGTCTGCAACAGGGCCATGGAACTCATGGGCTCCTACGGCTACGCCCGTGAATACCATATTGAAAAATACCTCAGGGACAGCAAGATAATCCAGATCTGGTTGGGAGGCGGACAACTGGGCAAACTGGACGTGGTCCAGAGCTATTATCCGTATGTCAACGGAGGCAGATAGCATTCGCCCGGTCATTTCCGCGGAAGCGCAATCCGGTCTTCTGAAAAGAGTAAACAAGCATTATAGGAGTTTAATATGGCACTGAAAACACCTGAACAATATGAAGAAAGCCTGCGTAAACTGGCATTCAAGGTTTATCTGATGGGCGAACGGGTGGAAAACCCCGTAGATCACCCCATTATCAGGCCGTCTATGAATTCCGTGAAAATGACTTACGCCCTGGCTCAAGATCCTCGGCATGAGGACCTGATGACGGCGACTTCCCACCTGACGGGGAAAAAGATAAATCGTTTCTGCCATATCCACCAGAATACGGAGGATCTGGTCAAGAAGGTGAAGATGCAAAGACTGATGGGGCAGAAAACAGGGGCGTGTTTTCAGCGCTGTGTGGGAATGGATGCAATCAACGCTGTGGACAGCGTCACCTTCGAGATGGACAAAAAACTCGGCACTCGATATCGCGAAAGATTCCTCAAGTTCCTGCGGATGATGCAGGAAGAGGATTTGACCGTGGACGGTGCCATGACCGATCCTAAGGGTGACCGGAGCCTGCCTCCCAGCAAGCAGGCCGATCCGGACCTCTATACGCGCGTAGTGGAAAAAAAGAAGGACGGAATTATCGTCCGGGGAGCCAAGGCCCACCAGACTGGAGCCATAAATTCCCACTGGATCCTTGTCATGCCCACGAGCACCATGACAAAGGAGGACGCTGATTACGCCTTGTCCTTTGTGGCGCCTGCCGATGCAGAAGGCATATTCTATATCTACGGTCGCCAGTCCTGCGACACGCGCAAGCTCGAAGCCGGCCAGATAGACGTGGGAAATAAAGAATTCGGCGGCCATGAGGCCCTCATGGTCTTTGACAACCTGTTCGTCCCCTGGGAAAACGTATTCATGTGCGGCGAGTACGAATTCAGCGGCGCCCTGGTGGAACGATTTGCGGGCTATCACCGCCAGAGTTACGGCGGCTGCAAGGTCGGCGTCGGCGACGTCCTCATCGGAGCGGCTGCGCTGGCCGCCGATTACAACGGAGTTTCCAAGGCATCCCACATCAGGGACAAGCTGATCGAAATGATGCATCTTAACGAAACGCTATACGCCTGCGGAATAGCCTGCTCAGCGGAAGGACACCCGACTGCATCCGGAAATTACCTTATCGATCTGCTGCTGGCAAATGTCTGCAAACAGAATGTCACCAGGCTCCCCTATGAGATCGCGAGACTGGCGGAAGATATAGCCGGGGGATTGATGGTCACGATGGCATCGGAACAGGATTTGCGACATCCGGAAATCGGCAAGGTGGTGGAAAAATATTTCAAGGGTGTGGCATCGGTGCCCACGGAACATCGCTGCCGAATTTTGCGGCTGATCGAGAATATAACGCTTGGAACTGCGGCGGTTGGATACCGGACCGAATCAATGCACGGCGCTGGCTCACCCCAGGCGCAGCGGATCATGATCTCCCGCCAAGGCAACCTGGATTATAAGAAGAAACTGGCTAAAGAAATCGCCGGGATCAAGGATTAGCCGACCGGCAAAGGTTACGGAAGCATAGTCATGCAGTTTTGCCCCCGCTGCCGTATTAAGGACAAGGGCATTTAACAACAAACCGGCAGACATGGTAACTGGCATAAAATACTGCGGCGGCTGTAATCCTCTTATTGATCGCCCGGGACTGGTTAAGAAAATCGAAAAATTGCTGCCCGGGAACTGCAGCCCGGTAGAGGACCTGTCGACAAAATGGGAGATAGGGGTCCTGGTCTGCGGTTGCCCGATCGCCTGTGCGGACCGGCCGTCCATCAGGCGCATGGCCAGGCACTGGATTCGCGTGGGCGGAGCGACAGTGGATCTGGAGTCCGTCCATGAAGATGAGATGGCGGGCGTGATCGTGAAGAAAATACTGGAGCTCAAGAAAAGAAAAATCGATTAAGTCATCCAGCAAGGTCACCGTCTCATCTTTATATAAATCATGGCTGTTAAAACCGTAGCGATGTATCCGGCATTTCATGAACAACCTACCAGGAAAGGGAATTTCGTATGGTCAACAAGGTGATACTGATAGGAAGACTGGGGGCGGATCCTGAAGTAAGATATACGCCCGATGGGACAATGGTAACTTCTTTCAGGATGGCAACGGATGAACAATGGAAATCGAAGGCAGGTGAGAAAACACAAAGGACTGAATGGCACCGGATTGTGACATTCAGAAAACTTGCAGAGATCTGCGGAAACTATCTCGCCAAAGGAAAACTGGTCTATATAGAGGGCCGACTCCAGACACGATCCTGGGAGGATAAGGACGGCATCAAAAGGTTCACGACGGAAATCGTTGCAACGGGGATGCAGATGTTGGACTCTAAAGGACAGGGAAAAGATCAGGAAGGGAGCTGGAGTGACCAGGTCCCGCCTTTTACAGGCTCTGAATCTGAAGACGATGTCCCCTTCTAAGATGGATATTATTTTTTCTCATCGTTCTTTTTTGCATCGGGTCCGTTATCGGCCTCGTTCATGGATTTTTTGAAATTCCTTATCCCCTTGCCGATCGCCCCGCCTATTTCGGGCAATTTACCCGCGCCAAAGATGATCAGGACAATGACGAGAATGACAACAAGCTCCGGCATTCCTATTCCGAACATTGGTTTACCTCGATTTTTAAGTTATTAGCTGGCCGTGAAAAATATTCTAATCCCTCTTTTCATCACCTGGAAGAACCAGGTGAACAACCTGGCCGCTTTTCCCCAGACGTCCCAGCGATTTCCCCTGAAACTGGATATCAACTCCCGCCGCGTTTCCAATATCGATCAGAAACTTCTCTGAAGCCTCGCGTTCCATCCTCTCCCCGGGTCTTAATAAGATCTCATAGGGTGGATTGTCGTCTTCCGCAATGTTCAGCCACGTCATTTCCGTCGCTTGCACGATCAGTCTGTAGCGATTCTTCTCAGCAAGACCGGCCTGCATGGTTGCTTCAGTGCCGACGGAAGGCGTTTCTTTTGCGGCGTCCTTCATCTCGGCCGCCGGCGCGGCATCCTGGGGAGTCGCCGCTTTCCCGGCCGGCTCTGCGGCAGCCGGGGTCTTTTCATTGCTGGAAACAGGAGCCTGCGCTATTTCGGGTTTCGTATTTTCGTCCGTATAGGAAATAAAAAAAGATATCAGGAAACCGATCGCCACCAGGGCGGAAAGAATCCAGCCGAAAACTTTCACATGGCCTTTCAGCCAAACTTTCTCCTTTTTCCATGATCTTCTAACCGGCCCGGGTTTCTTTTCCTTAATGACTGCTTCAACGGGTGCTTTCAGGCTGCTTAAATAACTCCTGTAGCACGACAGGATGATCTTCTCATCCACACCTATTTCACCGGCATATGTCTTTATAAAGGTCTCGGCATAGATCGGTTCGGGTAAGACCTTGAAATCGCCCTTTTCAATCGCCTCGAGATACAAGGTCCTGATCCTGGTGGACTTCGCTATGTCCCTCAATGTCTTGCCCGTGGATTCCCTGATCAACCTTAAGTCAGGAAGGGAATCCGCATGGAAACGGCTCTGTTGCCCGAAGGGATAAACTTTTTCTTTATCCATCATTCTTTCATCAGATTGAGATTCGTGCTGAAATTACCACCATTTTCAAACTCACGCAAACAAAAAAATCCCGCTCCCGGTCCTTCCGAAAAGAACACACCTTCTGCCGTTTTTTCTGGTCTTTTCTTTTTTCGTGCTGATATAGTGGAAGCGGCCGGGCAGGATTTCCGGTTGAAATAATCGCTGGAACGAGATGAACAATCGAGGAGGGAATCGGTATGCAGGATTTCAGGGATTTCGCCGTTCTTATAGCCAGGGAAGCAGGACGTTTTCTCAAGCAAAGATTGAATCACAAGCATACAATCGATTACAAGGGGGAAATCAATATCGTTACCGAAGAAGACAAGATGTCTGAAGAAATTATCATATCCAGGATCCGGAAGAACTTCCCTTCTCACGGGATCCTCGCGGAAGAATCAGAGGAGATCGGCGGCTCCGGATACCGATGGATCATAGACCCCCTCGACGGCACCACCAACTATGCACACGGCTATCCTGTCTTCTGCGTCTCCATTGCCCTCGAGAGAGAGGGCAAGGTCGTTCTGGGCGTCATTTTCAATCCCGTGCTGGATGAAATCTTTGTTGCAGAAGACGGCAAGGGAGCCTTTTTGAATAAGCGCCGGATCAGAGTATCCACTACGGCTGATTTGTCCCTGGGTCTTCTGGCAACGGGATTCCCGTACGACATCAGGGAAAACAGGGACAACAACCTGAACTACTTCGTCGGACTTGCCACACGGGTCCAGGCTATACGCCGCGCGGGCTCGGCGGCACTTGATCTTGCTTATACCGCCTGCGGAAGATTCGACGCATTCTGGGAACTGAAACTGCGGCCGTGGGATACCGCGGCAGGATGCCTGCTCGTGAAAGAAGCCGGCGGCGTGGTCACTGATTTATTCGGACGACCCTTCCTTCTGGATTCCCCTCACATCCTCGCTTCCAACGGAAAGATGCACGATCGATTGATCCGGTATTTTAAAGAAACTGATCCATTCTTCCATTCAGATTCCTTCGCGCGACCGCATGAAATCCGCTGATTCCGCAATTGCGGCCCGCATAAAAAAAGATTGTCTCAAAAAAAATTTTTTTTTGAAAATAAAATAAATTGCTCTTGACTTGTAAAAAAAAGATGTTATTAGGAATCAAACATGCAACGGTTTTTTGCTCCTTGTCGTCCACGATATGCATGATGATGTTGTTCGTCATGTTCATCAACGTACCCTCCGTGCGATGGCGAAGGAGAAACGGTAAACAAACTTTCAGATGCAATCGCCAGGCGCGGTGTTTGAGACTTTAGAGAAAGACTAAAGAAACGTACAACACAGGAGGGGAAGATGGAAGTAAGGGTTTTGATCAAGGAGGAAGACGAACCTCCCGACAATGCTGTTTCCTCCCGTCTGGTATCATCGCTGAATGACGAATGCCTGTTCGGAGGGGGAAATGCCATTCAGAAACTTTGGCCCAGCATAACAGCCGATCAGTGGTACGACTGGAAATGGCAGATGGCGAACCGACTCGGGTCCATCGATGACCTGATCAATCTGCTCAACATCAAGCCTTATCAAATCAGCAAGTATAAAAACCTTATCAAGCTGTTCCATTTCGCCATCACACCCTACTATCTCTCTCTGATAGACTGGTACAATCCCGAAGATCCGATTAAAAAACAGTGCGTCCCGGACCTCAGGGAACTGGAATTCCAGATCGTGGGAGATCGCGATCCCCTTGAAGAGGAAGAGGACATGCAGGTCCCCGGTCTTGTCCACAGGTATCCCGACCGGGTCCTCGCCGTTGTCACTAATACATGCAGCATGTATTGCCGGCATTGTACAAGAAAGAGAATATGGAACAGCGGCGAATCAGTCCGGTCGAAGCAGGAATTGACAGCCATGGTCAAATACGTTCAGGCCACGCCGGAGGTAAGAGAGGTCATTGTTTCCGGCGGTGATCCTCTGACCATGAACATAGATGTGCTTGACTGGTTCCTCGGCGAGCTTCAACGGATATCCCATGTCGAGGTGATCCGGATCGGAAGCCGGGTCCCCGTGGTTTTGCCGATGAGAATTACTGACGACCTGGTCAAGATGCTTTCGGCGCACAGGCCCCTGTGGCTGAATACGCAATTCAACCATCCGCGTGAAGTTACTCCGGAAGCACAACAGGCATGCGACAAGTTTTTGACCGCCGGTATTCCTGTATCGAACCAGTCCGTTCTTTTGCGGGGCATCAATGATTCCATAGAGGTCATGAGAGAACTGTGTCACGCATTGCAAAGGATCATGGTGCGTCCCTATTACCTGTTCCAGTGTGACCCCGTCCGGGGCGTCGAGCATTTCCGAACAAACATCTGGAAAGGAATCGAGATCATAGAAATGCTCAGGGGGTATACTGGAGGGCTGTGTATTCCATCCTTTGTCGTGGACGCGCCCGGCGGCGGGGGCAAAATTCCGCTTCAGCCTTTCTATCTTCTGTCCGCAACCGATAAGGACGTGCTCCTGAGAAACTATGAGGGCATGATCATAAAGTACTTTAATCCGTCGGAGCTCGATTTCGGCCTGATGAAAAAATCAGGCATGAACGGAAAAGACGGGGGAACGGCACAGCTCATCAAAGGAACCCGCAAGGCCCTCGTTCCCGAAGAAACGCCGAGATACAGAAGAAGGATGAAGAATCCTCTCCTTAAGTTAAAAGAGGAAAAGGCATGAAGATCGGGTTCACCTATGACCTGAGGAGAGATTACATAAATCGAGGTTTCACAGAAGAAGAAACAGCAGAATTCGACAGTGATGAGACTGTTCACATCATCACTGAAACCCTTGCAGGTCTAGGACACGAGGTCATAAGGATCGGGGGCATCTTCGAACTTGTTGACCGACTTTCATCAGGTGAAACCTGGGATCTGGTATTCAATATAAGCGAGGGGCTCTACGGAAGGAGCCGCGAGGCCCAGATACCGGCTGTCCTTGAAGCCTACAACATTCCCTACACATTCAGCGATCCCCTCACGCTTGCCCTCTGCCTTGACAAAGCCATGACAAAAACGGTCGTCATGCATTCAGGCATTCCCACGCCCGACTTCTTTACAGTGAAGTCGCAAAACGAGTTGGAAGACGCAATCCGTCAAAAAGAGCTCGACTTTCCTTTATTCATAAAACCCGTCGCAGAAGGCACCGGCAAAGGCGTGACTCCGGACTCCATTGTGAAGAGCCGGACGGAATTAAAAGAACGATGCACTGCAATGCTCGCCAGGTACATGCAGCCTGTCATTGTGGAAAAATATCTTCCCGGCAGAGAGTTTACGGTCGGAATCCTCGGAAGCGGCGATCATGCCAGGGCCGTCGGCGTATTGGAAGTAAAACTCCTAAAAAGTGCGGAACCTCTTGTCTACTCATACCTTAATAAGGAATTTTGCGAAGAACGGGTCAAATATATTCTCGTGGAGGATCGGAATATCATCCAGGAAGCCTCAAAAATTTCTCTTGCGGCTTACAGGGTGCTCGGCTGCAGGGACGCCGGAAGAGTCGATTTGAAGACAGACCACAATGGAGAGCTTTATTTTCTAGAAATGAATCCCCTCGCGGGTCTTCACCCGACGCACTCGGACCTGCCGATCCTCTGTCACAAAATGGGAATGCCTTACAGCAGTCTACTGTCTGAAATCCTGAAATCGGCGGCAGAACGCGGAGGAATCAGCGATATTGGCAGAAGACGGGCTCAGGGAGTGTTCATGATATGAAAATCGCCCTCGTGCATAACACACCCGTGGAAGGAAAGCTGGATTCCATCGACGTTCTGGATCAGGTGGAAATGGTTTCAGCCGCGCTCAGCGGGCTCGATTATTCATTCAAGACGTTCCCCGTCGGCGAAGGAGCCTGTCCGGTATCCGACCTGATTAATGAACTGAAAGCATATTCACCGGACGCCGTCTTTAATCTCTTCGAAGGGCTCAGCGATGATCCCAGATTTTACCCCATGGTTGCATCCATCTTCGAAGCCGGCGGGTTTCCTTATACGGGAGCTCCCTTCCCCGCCCTGTTTACAACTACGGATAAAATATTGTCAAAAGCCATATTGCAGGCGAACAACCTGCCTACCCCGGAATGGCAGCAGTACGACGGTTCGTTCGAGGCGATCACGATACCTCCGCCCTGGATTGTGAAACCTTCCTGGGAAGACGGCTCTATCGGTATTGACGAAGACTCCATCTATTACGGCCGAGAGGGGCTGATTTCAATGCTCCCGCTTTTATACGAAAGGCACCGCTGCCAGCCTCTCCTTATAGAAAGGTACATCGAAGGCAGGGAAATCAACATTCCTCTTCTGGAGCATGGTGACGGATCAGTCGAGGTCCTCCCCATCTCGGAAATTACCTTTGAAGACTGGCCGCCGGACAAACCACGGATAGTCGGATACAAGGCCAAATGGAACGAAGGCGCTTTCGAGTATGAAAATACCCAGAGGGTCTTTTATCCGGAAGAGGCCCCTCTTGAATTGATGGAAGAAGTCGCCATGAAGTGCTGGAAGCTATTTCACCTTGGGGGCTATGCCAGGGTTGATGCGCGGCTCGATGAACACGGCAATCTGTATATTATCGAAATCAACACAAATCCCTGCATTGCTTCCGAATCCGGCTTCATGAGAGCCACTTACGAAGCCGGATACCGTTCGCTTGACTTCGTCAGGGAAGTCATTGCCGCGGCCATCAGAAGAAGAAACCACCCGAAATGAATCCCTCCACAGGCACGAATAGCTTTCGGCTGCGAATGGAACCGGTCTGCGGAGACCGCTCAAGTATTCGCGAAATCCTGCTTTCATCGAATATTTTCTACCCCTGTGAAATCGATGTCGCGGTAGAGCTCTTTGATGATTATCTGGAAAGCGGAGCGGATGAGAGTTGGTATTCTTTCATTTTCCTCGATGTGGAAGACCGTACAGTCGGATACCTCTGCTACGGCCCCATTGCCATGACGGATAAGCGTTATGATCTATACTGGATTGCCGTCCGCAAGGATCTGTGCGGCAAAGGGCTCGGCGGCTTTCTGCTCAGCGAGGCGGAGAAAGAGATCAGGAAAAGCGGAGGCAGGTTTCTTTATGTGGACACATCGGGAAGAGAAGCTTATAAGAATACCCGTGCCTTTTACAGGAAGCACGGTTACCGGCAAGTTGCCTGCATTCCACATTTCTATAATGATAACGACCACAAGATAGTTTTCATGAAAGACCTGTTTCAGCTTCGCTGAAGGCCAATGGCTAAAGGCTTAAGGCAACGCATATTTTTGTCTTGACACTTCTATAATCAATATGTTATGAACGCACCACGTTCTACGGATAGAATGTCAATGTTATTCAGAAGCGAAAAGCGGATACTTGGATGGTGGTGGCAGGCGGACAGGGGCCTGCCCGGAGGTGCTCCATTATAATAAACAATGGTAAGCCCTGGGCGAAGGATGATTCTCCCATGGCTTGCCGGGAATTTTTCAAAGAGAGCCATGGGATTTCCGTGGCTCTCTTTTTATTTATTCGGCAAGCGGGAACGCACCCCGCACCGTAAACAGCAGCCAGGCTGTTGAAAATGCCCACCGGTTCGCTGCAGCCGATTGTGCTTTGAAGAGCAGTGAAAGTGTGAAGAATTTTGAGAACGCCTCGCATCCGGACATTTTCAATAGACGTTAATGCCTGGAGTCCGGTGTCCAAGTCTATTTAAAAAAAGGAGGAAAAAATTATGGAACAGATCAAGATCATGCTGGATGATAATGAGATTCCAAGACAATGGTACAATATTTTGCCCGATATGCCCACTCCCATGAGTCCTCCGCTTCATCCGGCAACAGGAAGACCGGTCGGACCTGATGATCTGGCCCCGATATTCCCGATGAATCTCATTGAACAGGAAGTGAGTCCTGAAAGATGGATCGATATTCCGGAAGAGATACTCGAAAAATATCTCTTATGGAGACCCACTCCTCTGTGCAGGGCCCGAAATTTCGAAAAGCTCCTGAACGCGCCCGTCAGGATCTATTACAAGAACGAAGGTGTCAGCCCTCCCGGTTCCCACAAACCCAATACGGCAGTCGCCCAGGCCTATTACAATAAGAAAGCGGGTATAAAACGACTCTCCACAGAAACGGGAGCGGGGCAATGGGGAAGCGCCCTGAGCATGGCCTGCCACATGTTCGGCCTTGAATGCAGGGTTTTCATGGTCCGGGTCAGCTACGAGCAAAAGCCTTACCGTCGGCTGATGATGCAAACCTGGGGAGCGAATTGCATATCCAGCCCCAGTGACAAAACGGCTGCGGGAAGAAAAGTTCTTGCGGAAATGCCGGATTCACCCGGAAGTCTCGGCATAGCAATCAGCGAAGCTATCGAAGATGCCCTGACCAACAAGGAGTCCCGCTATTCTCTCGGCAGCGTACTGAACCACGTACTGCTTCATCAGACGATTATCGGGCTGGAGGCACAAAAGCAAATGAAAAAAATCGGCGTTTATCCCGACGTAGTAATCGGGTGCGCCGGGGGCGGAAGCAATTTCGCGGGGATCAGTCTGCCTTTTGTGCGTGACAAGATTAACGGAAAGAAAGTCCGCATTGTTGCATCCGAACCCAGTTCATGCCCAACGATCACCAAGGGACCTTTCGCTTATGATTTCGGCGACCTCGCCAAGACAACGCCTCTTCTCGCCATGTATACCCTCGGTCACGATTTTGTGCCCGAGCCCATCCATGCTGGCGGCCTCAGGTATCACGGCATGGCCCCTATCGTCAGCCACTTGCGCAAGGAGGGGCTAATCGAGGCCCGTGCATACAATCAGCTTGATACTTTTGACGCGGGAGTAAAGTGGGCGCGATCGGAAGGTTTCATTCCGGCCCCGGAAACCAACCATGCAATAGCGGCCGTTGTTGAGGAGGCCAGAAGAGCAAAAGAGGAGGGTAAAGAAAAGGTCATCCTCTTCAACTGGAGCGGGCACGGCATTATCGATCTCGCCGCATACGATGCTTACCTTGCCGGGAAACTCGAGGTTCATGATCTTCCGGAAGAGGAAATCCGGAGGGCATTGAAGGCGATAGAAGGCCATCCGAAGCCATAAAAGGATCAGGAATCAAGATTCTCAAAAAGAGCGTTGAAACAATACGCTCACTGCCGGATCCGATGGGGCCGGGTCATGCTACCCGGCCCTTATATCTTATTTTTGTACAATCTTCTTTACCTTTTTCACCGTTTCCGATTTGCGCCCCCTCTTGCCTGTATTCTCCCGGTGTGGTAATCAAAAAGGCATTAGAAGTTGCTGAAAACCGCTTTATTTGCGAAATCGCCTGGGCGATTTCGCTTTCAGCTTAACTTTGAGTGTTGCATTTGCCCGATGCCTGAAAAAAAATGAAGCTGTTCGATTCTGATACCAAGGAAAACATGGAACGTCCTCTGGCCGATCGAATGCGCCCACGGACGCTTGCGGAATTCGTAGGTCAATCCCATCTCCTTGCCCCGGGTAGTCTTCTGCGCAGGGCAATCGAGGAAGACAGGCTTTTTTCAATGATACTTTGGGGACCGCCCGGATCGGGAAAAACTACTCTGGCCAGGCTCATTTCTTTTGAAACCAAGTCCCATTTCGAAACTTTTTCCGCAGTACTTTCCGGCGTCAGGGAAATCAGGGGGGTTATCGAAGAAGCCCGCTCTCAATTACGCCAGGGTAAAAAGACTATCCTTTTTGTGGATGAAATCCATCGCTTCAACAAGGCCCAGCAGGACGCGTTTCTGCCTCACGTCGAAAGCGGCTTGATCACTCTGATAGGGGCGACAACGGAAAACCCTTCTTTCGAAGTCATAGCGCCTCTTCTTTCTCGATCACGGGTCATGATCCTGAATCCATACTCGGAAGAAGAGCTATCGATCATTTTGAAGCGGGCCCTGGAAGACCCGGAAAGAGGATTGGGCCGGTTGTCGCTTGCGGTAAGCCCGGAGGCAATGGAACACATGATATGGGCAGCCGACGGCGATGCCCGCTCAGCATTGAACAATCTCGAGGCGGCGGCCTCTCTCGTTCAAGAGAAAGACGGCAAAGGCGCAATGATCACCCGCGAAATTGTGGAAAAGGCCCTGCAGAGAAAGGCCCTCCAATACGACAAGAACGGCGAGGAACACTACAACTTGATATCCGCATTCCACAAGAGTCTGAGGGGAAGCGACCCGGATGCCGCTCTTTACTGGCTGGCCCGCATGCTTGAGGCAGGCGAAGACCCGCTTTACATCGCACGCCGCATGGTGCGGTTCGCTTCGGAAGACACGGGAAACGCCGATCCCCATGCCCTGGTCGTGGCCGTTTCAGCCATGCAGGCCTTTCAGTTCGTAGGACTCCCGGAGGGCGATCTTGCCCTGGCGCAAGCCGCCGTGTATCTCGCCACGGCTCCCAAGAGCAATGCCCTTTATTGTGCAGCCGGAAGAGTCAAAAAGGATATCAGAGAGACCGGCTCCCTTCCGGTTCCTCTCCATATCAGAAACGCTCCCACAAAGCTGATGCAGGAGATAGGATACGGACGGAATTACAAATATGCACATGATTTTGAAAACGCTTATACCCCTGAACAGCAATATTTGCCCGAAAAGCTCAGAGGCCGCAACTATTATGAGCCGACCGGCCGCGGCTATGAAAAAATCATCAAGGAAAGGATGGAAAAGTGGCGAAAGCTCCGGGAGAAGGCCCTCAAGGAGCATGCGAAGAAATCATAACCTGTCAATTACGAATATAGAGGTACCATATGTTTCTCTTCAGGAAAATTCTTATCCCCTTACTCCTGCCGTTATCTTTATGTATCATGATCCTGATCCTGGGATCCATTTTACTCTGGTCCAGAAAAAGACAGAAAGTGGGACGATTAATTGTACTTGCCGGAATCCTTATTCTGGCCGCCTTGAGTTTTGAGGTTGTTTCGGATCATCTTGTGGGTAGCCTGGAATACCGCTATACGCCGCTGAATGTTTCCGAGATGGCAGGAAAGTCCACTATTAAGTGGATCGTTGTCCTTGGAGCCGGTCACGTATCCGATCCGTATCTTCCCGCGACGAGCCAACTTTCGGATACGGCGACTCTTCGTCTCATTGAGGCTGTCAGGATTTACAGGGAATTACCCGGTTGCAAGCTCCTTCTGTCCGGGGGAAAAATATTTGATCCTGCATCGGAAGCAGAAGTGATGGCCAGCGTGGCCCGTACACTTGGGATCAACCCGGAAGATATAGTCCTAGAAGCTAAATCAAGAAATACTGAGGACCAGGCAAAAATCATCCCCTCTATCGTGGGGCGTGATACTTTTATTCTGGTCACTTCGGCCTCTCACATGCCGCGCGCGATGGCCCTTTTCAAAAAATCAGGCGTGTCGCCGCTGCCCGCCCCGGCCGGTTATACAGTTAAACGCAGCCAGGGCACCATACATCCCGGGGGCGCTTTCCTCGCCACGGAAAGTTTAGCAAAATCCGAGACGGCTTTTTATGAATATGCCGCCATCCTGTGGGCGAAAATCCGGGGCCGTGTGTAAAGGATTGTTGCTTGACAATCGACTTTTCCCGGTGATAACCTCCATCAATAAACAGGTTATTGAAAAACGCCCATCTGCGCCTCGGGCTTTGTCTTCAGGTTTAGTCCGAAGGTTTTCGAAGACTCAGGACTGTTTTCTCATTTGCCTTTTTCATTCCCCGGTCTAAAAGTGCGAATTTATGAAAGCGGAATCCGGATTTCGTGAGAAGGTAGTAAGATTGCTCAAAAAAGGGGTAAAGATCCCCGATCCCTCGTCTGTGCAAATCGCCGAAGAGGTCAATATAGAAAAGATTTCCGGACAGGGGGTTGTTCTTTACCCGGGCACAAGGATCCTTGGAGAGAAGACGGTTCTGTCGTCCCATTCAAGGCTCGGTTATGAATCGCCGGTTACTCTCATCGATTGCCAGCTCGGACAGGGTGTGGACCTTCGTGGCGGATTTTTCTACGGTTCTATTTTTTTGGATAGGTCGGGCATGGGATCGGGCGCCCAGGTAAGGGAAACCTGCATTATTGAAGAGGAGGCCGGCGGAAATCATTTCGTCGGGCTCAAGCAGACGATTCTTTTTCCTTTCGTTACGCTCGGCAGTCTGATAAATTTCTGTGATTGTCTTATGGCCGGAGGCACGAGCCGGAACGACCACAGCGAGGTTGGGAGCTCTTTCATCCATTTCAACTATACACCCAACCAGGACAAGGCCACTCCATCTCTGATCGGGGATGTCCCGAGGGGAGTCATGCTGAATCAGCCGCCGATTTTTCTCGGCGGGCAGGGAGGCCTCGTCGGACCCGCCAGAATCGGTTTCGGTACAGTGACAGCCGCCGGCACAATCGTAAGGGGTGATCACCCTGCAGGAGGCAAGCTCCTGGGCAAGGAGAAAACACGCGGAGAAAGGGATTTTCTGCCGGGATTTTACGCTGATATAGACAGAAGGGTTTCCAACAATATCCTGTATCTGGCCAATCTCATAGCACTCGGCCAATGGTACTCGCATGTCAGACTGCTTTTTTTTCAACGCAGGGAGTTCGGCCTGGAACTGTATCAGGCGGCGATGGAAAAGATCCAGGCGGCCGTCGACGAAAGGCTGAAAAGGTTTCAGGTCCTTTCTGAAAATATGCCGGTCTCGGCGCGCATCGCTGAAAAGACCATGAGGGGAGCAAGCCGTAAGGCTCTTGTAAAAAAGAAACGGGAACTTCATGAACGCTGGCCGGCCCTCAAGGCATGTTTTACGGAAACCTGCGGCGGCGCGGGCGCCGCGGAACGGGATTTCTTTGTTGAGCGCCTCCGCAGTCTGGCCGGGAAAGGCATGGATTACATATCCGCCATACGGAACACGGATGAAAAAACGAAATCCCGGGGAACAACTTGGCTCCAATCCGTCGTAGACGACGTAACTGACAGGGCGATGGCTGTGATTCCCTCATTCAAGAAACACGACAGGTAGATCATGTGGGCATCCCTTCATAACCGCATTATGGCTGTTTTGAATTACAGAATCGTCATCGGGCGCGATCCGTGCGGCGTCCCCCCTGGATCCATTATCCTCTTCCCGGTGCTGCGCAATTTACTCTTCTGCGGTCTGGCCGGAATCATGAAAATCAAAAAGAGGGATATCGCGCTTGCGGACATGGATCCCGTCGAGCGGCTCTCCCGCGGATTCCAAAAGATCAACACAAAATACCTGAAGAAGGTTCTTTCCGGAACTATTTCTCCGGAAAATTACCTTGAAAGCAGGGATGTTCTGGAGGAAATGGAAAAGAACATCCTCTCCCTGAAGACCGATTCCCAGTTCCGGAACATTTTTTTCGATACGGGGAAAGCGCTTGAGTTGAGCGACCTCGTGGATAAAATGAAAACCTTTCTTCTGGTCGAAGAAAAACTGCTCGAGGAGAACGCCGACCACTTCCACACCGATGAACTCGAGACGATCAACAGCAGGCTCATCCTGCTGAAGGACATTCTGTGGGGTCTGGAAAAGGATTTTCTGTCCAATATAGAAAAGATCAGGGTTCTGTCGGGCGGCAGGAATATTTCCCACGACGGCTTCAGGAAATTGAGACAGCTCAATTTTCTTCTTAATTGTCTCGACAGGCTTGAGGTCCGCGGGAGAGATTCGGCGGGAATTCAAATCTCCTTCACCCTGGCCAACCCCGGACATCTCGACGGGATTTGTAAATCCCTCCAGGAGAAGGGCCTTTTCGAGGTTTTCCTCAACAGGACAAATAACGGTGATCTTATAGAAGGTTCTATTCATTTCTCGAATACCGGCATCCCGGGTAAGGAAGTCTTTGTATCATTCACATATAAGACCGCCTCCATTATAGGAGAGCTGGGGAGAAATGTCCGGGAGCTGAGAAAGACCATCAGCCAGGACCCGATTTTCTTCTTTTTTGCCAACGCCCCCGCCGCTCTGAATGTATGCATCGCCCATACGAGATGGGCATCCGTAGGCTCCATTACAGAAGAAAACTGCCATCCGGTCAATAATTATACTCTGGCCCATCAGGCACAGCGGGGCCCCATCATACCGCCGTCAGGCATGTGCGCAATTCCGGCATCACTCCTGAGTCCGCCTGTCTTGCAGATTCCTCAGGCAGTCAAGAATTATCCCTATTATGGCGAGGGGAACTGGTGCATTCATGTCGTGCTGAACGGCGATATCGACAACTACCAGGATTTGCGGGATTCTCTCGAGCCTGGGAATACCCTCCTCATCGCCCCTGAACTGACCACAGACACTAAAATCATCCCTCTGCAGATAGAAAAATATCTTATGGAGGGTCTGGATCTGACAGAATCCTTCAGACGATCCCTCAACGACTTTGAAGGCTCTCACGCGATTGCCATGCAGAGCAACCTGGAACCCGGGAAAACCTTCCTGGCGCTGAAGGGAAGTGGTCAATCCATATACGTCGGACTGTGCGAAGACCAGTACATCTTTTCTTCTGAGCTTTACGGACTGGTCGAGGAGACCCCTTATTTCATCAAGATGGACGGGGAAAAATGCTCACCGGCCGGCAACTCCAACGGGCAGATATTGATCCTCGATCAGGAATCGAAGGGAGGACTTTCCGGAATCAGTGGATTCCACTATGATGGGATACCTCTTGAAATTCACGAAGAAGACATCCGGAAAGCGGAAATTACGACCAGGGATATCGACCGCGGAGCTTACCCGCACTTCTTCCTGAAAGAAATCTCCGAATCATCTCTCTCTGTGAGAAAGACTCTGCGAGGCAAATACCGGATCACCTCAAAAAGAGAGGTCATATTTAATCTGGGAGAGGATATTCTGCCGAAAAAATTTAAAAAATCCTTTGCCCGAGGCGATATTCGCAATATCGTGATCATCGGCCACGGGACTGCCGCAGTCGCAGGCGCCGCCATTGCAGACGGACTGACCCGCTACATGAAAAACACCCCGATCCACATCGAAGCGAAGAGGGCTTCTGAGCTCAGCGGCTTTTCCCTTGACCACGATCTGAAAGCCACGCTCGTCATTGCCGTAACCCAGTCCGGCACGACGACCGACACAAACCGGGCCGTTTCCATGGCAGCCGAACGAGGGGCGACCATTATCGCCATTGTAAACAGAAGGCAGTCCGATATTACTCACAAGGCAAACGGGGTCTTTTACACCAGTGATGGAAGGGATATAGAGATGTCGGTCGCATCGACAAAAGCCTTTTATTCCCAGATCGTTGCCGGCCACATCCTGGGGCTCTGCCTGGCCAAAACAATGAAAGTCATGCCGGATGAGGCGATAGCCGCGGAGCTGGCTCTGCTCGAACAGGTTCCCGGACTGATGAGCAGGGTTATGGAGAAGAGCGCGGAGATACGCGATTCCGTCCACAAAGTCGCCAAGAATAAGAAATACTGGGCCGTCGTGGGAAGCGGACCGAACAAGGCCGCCGCCGATGAAGTCAGAATCAAGTTAAGTGAATTGTGTTATAAGACCATCTCTTCCGATGTCGTCGAGGACAAAAAGCATATTGACCTGTCTTCGGAGCCGCTGATCATCGTCTGTGCGGCCGGAAATCCAGAAGTCGTTGTCGGCGATATCGTGAAAGACGTAGCCATATTCAAGGCACACAAGGCATCTATCGTCGTTTTCGCCGATGAGGGGGAAAACCGGTTCAACGGCATAGCCGATTCCGTAATTACGCTGCCACGGGCGGCGATGCCGGCTCCTGTGATTCTCAACACTGTAGCGGGCCACCTCTGGGGGTAT